>Ga0209381_1001740_pt1 | contig 32334 bp, 22 predicted proteins | sample DewCreD2012metaG_FD_184111 | JGI IMG/M metagenome (GOLD analysis project Ga0209381, IMG submission 184111) | Hot spring sediment bacterial and archeal communities from British Columbia, Canada, to study Microbial Dark Matter (Phase II) - Dewar... ...
ACAACTCCGGCCGCCTCCCCCGCTACCAGTCCGCCGGCCTCAGCTACGAGCGCCAGGTCAAAGGCGGCATCGTTCTCACCGGCGCCCTCGGCGTCTCCTGGGGCCGCGACGTCTTCATCGGAAACAACGCCGTCCGCCTCAACGCCGTCCACCCCGATTACCTGTCCCTGCGCGAACAGCTCAACGACCTCGCCCTCAACCGCGCCCTCCGCCCCTATCCCCAGTTCTTCGAAATCGACGTCTACTCCCAGTGGCCCGACGGCCGCTACCGCCGCGAGGCCGTCTCCCTCCGCGCCGAGAAACGCACCGGCCAGGGCCTGTCCTTGAACGCCTCTTACGAGTACAGCCGCCAGTTTGACGATTACTCCGGCCCCTACGGCCGCCAGGATCAGTTCAACCGGAAGAACGAGTGGGCCCTCACCTCCTGGAACAACCCTCACCGCCTCTCCTTCTCCTGCATGTACGAGCTTCCACTCGGCTCGGGCAAGCCTCTGCTGAACTACTCCGACTGGCGCGGCTACCTCGCCGGCAACTGGTCCATCTCCGCCATCTCCACCGTCGCCTCCGGCGAGCCCCTCGCCCTCCGCGCCCAGTTCAACAACACCGGCGGCGTCCTCAGCACCGTCCGCGTCAACCCTGTCCCCGGCGTCGATCCCCGCGTTCCCAACCGCGGCCCCGAACTCTGGTTCAACCCCGAAGCCTTCGCCCACCCCCCGGATTTTGAAATGGGCGCCGGTCCGCGCACTCATCCCTTCCTCCGCGGCCCCATCTCCCAGAACCACGACCTCTCCGTCTCCAAGCGCTTCCCCATCGATCAGGAGCGCTCGCTCGAATTCACCGCCTCCGGCTTCAACTGGGTCAACCACGCCAACTGGACCGACCCCGACGTCGTCATCGGCCCGCCCTCCGCACCCAACGCCAACGCCGGCCGCATCATCGGCTCCCGCGGCGGCCGCGTCGTCCAGCTCGGCCTCAGGTTCAGCTTCTGATGACCCGCCGCCTCCATCTCCTGCTTCTCGCCTCCGCCGCCCTCGGCGCGCCCAAACCGCCCCCGGCGCCCCGCGGCCGCCGCAGGCGCATCCCCGCCTGGCTCGCCTCCGGCTCCACCGAAGGCCTGTCCGCCACCGTCGAAGGCCGCCAGGCCGCCATCGAGCGCATCCTCTCCCCGCAGGACGACCTCCTCATCCTCCTCGTCCTCGACATGGCCGACGACATCGCCCGCATCGACGCCGCACGCCAGGCTGCCATTGCCGCCATCGAGCAGCTCCCCCCCAACGCCTGGCTCGGCGTCTTCAGCGCCCAGGACGGCCTCCGCGTCCTCGCTGATCCCTCCCCGGACCGCTCCGCCGCCGTCGCCGCAATCCAGAGCGCTCCCACCACCGGCCGCGCCGGCTTCCTCGAAACCGTCGACCCCGCCGCCCGCCTCGCCGCCTCCCTCGCCCACAAGGCCCCCGTCCGCACCGCCGTCCTCTTTCTCACCGACTCCGAAATCAGCAACTACCGCGAAGACTTCACCAACCCCGTCATCAACTACAGCGACACCCGCGACCTCTCGCGCCGCTTCCCCGACGCCCTCGTCCGCGAGAAATCCGCCCGCCTTGCCGCCACTCTCGCACCCAGCGATGCCCCCGTCTTCGCCGTTCACCTCGCCTTCCGCCGCGACCGCCTCAACGAGGCCTACCAGACCGGCATCCAGCAGATCGTCGAAGCCACCGGCGGCCAGGCCTGGTTCTGCCGCAACCTCACCGAAATCCCCGAAGCCGTCGCCGCCGCCTTCGACCGCATCCGCTCCATGTTCGCCATCGACCTCCGCCTCCCCGATGGCCTGCCCAAAAACGTCACCTTGCAGATCTCCGGCCCCGGCGCCGCCCTGCAATACCGCAACCGTCTTGCCGCTCAGGTCTGGAGCCACGACTGATGCCCGACCCTTGCCGCTCCGCCATGGCCCCGCGCTTCAGTTACGATTGAGCGTATGCGGAACCCCGTCCAGGTCACGCTGTCCGTCCTGCTGGGGCTTTCGCTCGCCGCCGGCGCGTGGCTCCTCCACACCCGCATGCATGTCCGCTCCCAGATGCAGCAGGAGATCGACAAAGCCGCCGCTGAAGCAACCAGAGAACGCGAACGCGCCGACGCCCTCCTTCTGGAGAACGAGTCCCTCCGCCGCCAGCTCGCCGAACGCGGCATCCCCGCTCCTCCCCCCGCCTCCGCTTCCCGCGCTGCGGAAGAGGCGCGCCGCCTCGCCGCCATCCGCGAACTCACCTCCGCCCAGTCCCGCCTCGCCGAAACGCAGTCGGCCCTCGCCGAAGCCCGCAACCGCATCGCCGAACTCGAAGCCTCCCTCGAACGAGTCGCTGCGGAAAACAAACGCCTCGCCGCCGCCGAAGCCGCTCTCAACGAAGACCTCGATCATACCCGCCGCATCGTCCAGGCCATGGAGGCCGAAATCAAAGCCAAGAACGACCGCATCGCCCAGCTCGAAACCTCCCTCCGCAAGTCCCGCGAGGAACTCCAGTCCCTCAGCCAGAAAGCCGGCGCCTCCGCCCCCGTCGTCGCGGACCTGATCGAACTCAACCGCCGCCGCGACATCACCCTCACCTCCCTCCAGCGCCGCTACCGCGACATCACAGACCAGCTCCGCGCCCTTTCGGTCCGCCTCGACACCCAGCGCGACAACCCAGCCGCCGCCATCGCTGATATCTCCCGCATCCAGACCGCCGTCCTCGCCGCCGAAGAAGACCTCCGCCAGCTCAACACCCTCAACTCCCAGAGCCAGCAGCTCATGCAGAAACTCGCCTCCCGCTGAGCCAACGCAGCCGCGCGAGCGAGCCCCCATGACCCTCCGGGACATCAGCATGGATGAAAATCGGCCGGGAGGATGCCTGCTGTTCCGTATTTCGAACAGATAGCGAAGCCGTTTCCCTGATGGTCGGGTGATTCTCGAGGGAGCGGTTCCCAAACGGGCTTCCCCTCGCGCTTGCCCCCGGATTTCCCTTCGCGCTTGCGCGTGGCCCGACTGTGTTTCCCGCCCTCCCCGGCGGATTTCCCGCCACCCTTGGGCGGCGGCTGCAACCCAGCCGTGCCTTCCGGAGCCGCAGGAGCCAGCCCCCTCAGCCCGGCTTCGCACGGTAGGCGCAGTCGGCGCGCGTCTCCGCGCCTGTCATTCCCGTCAACCGCAATCCGGGTCTTTTGTGCCGTGCGCTTTCAATCAGTTCTGCCTCGGTCCATGGCCCGCCTGCCGCCTCCATGGTCTCGTGACCGCAGCCACCCGCAACCCGGCATGGATTCCCCGCTCCCCCACCCGCCCGTCCGGGTCGACAACAGCGATCCGGACTCCCGTGCGCGCAAACGCATTTTTGCGAAACGAACCGAACGAAGAATAAGTCATTATGAGTCAACAACTTGCAGCATGCCGCCGCCGGACGCTCCGGACTTCCTGCACCCACCCCCTCGCTGGCAGCCCGTACACCGTGTCCGGATTCCCTGCCTGCCTCCGTGGCCGCTCTTGTCCCGCCCCGCCCCGCAGTGATAGATTTGCGCCTGACCCGTTTCATCCCATGCGCCTCAACGCCACGCTCGTCAAGTCCACCGTCGTCGCCGCCCTCGGCGGGCTGCTGTTCGGCTTCGACACCGCTGTCATCGCCGGAGCGACCAGCGCTCTCGAAAGGCTGTTCTCCCTCTCCCCCGCCATGCTCGGCTTCACGGTCGCCAGCGCCCTTTACGGCACCATCATCGGCGCCATGTTCGCCGGCATCCCCGGCGACCGCTACGGCCGCCGCTCGAGCCTGCGCCTCCTCGCCGTCTTCTACTTCGTCTCCGCGCTCGGCTGCGCGCTCGCCTGGAACTGGACCTCGTTCGTCGTCTCGCGCTTCCTCGCCGGCCTCGCCATCGGCGGCTCGTCCGTCCTCGGCCCCATGTACATCGCCGAAATCGCCCCCGCCCGCTGGCGCGGCCGCCTCGTCGGCTTCTTTCAGTTCAACATCGTCTTCGGAATCCTGCTCGCCTACTTCTCCAACTACCTGATCGGCCTCGCCGGCTTCGGCGACGCCGAATGGCGCTGGAAACTCGGCGTCGCCGCCGCGCCCGCCGCGCTGTTCCTGCTCATGCTCTACACGATCCCCGAAAGCCCCCGCTGGCTCGTCAAGAAGCAGCGCGTCTCCGAAGCCGGCGAAGTCCTCCGCCTCAACGGCGAGCCCGATTGGGAAAAAGAGCTGGCCGGGATTGTCGCCTCCATCGACGCCGAACACGGCCACGCCGACGAGCCGCTCTTCCAGCGCAAATACCGCCTCCCCGTCTTCCTCGCCATCTCCATCGGCATGTTCAACCAGTTGAGCGGCATCAACGCCATCCTGTATTACCTCAACGACATCTTCGCCCGCGCCGGCTTCGACAAGGTCTCCGGCGACCTGCAGGCTGTCGCCGTCGGCTTCACCAACCTCGTGGCCACCATCATCGCCATGAGCGTCATCGACAGGATCGGCCGCAAGAGCATGCTTCTCGTCGGCAGCGTCGGCTGCGCCGCCAGCCTCGCCGGCGTCGCCTGGATCTTCTCCACCCAGGCGCACCAGCACCTGCTCGTCTGGCTGCTCGTCTCTTTCATCGCCTTCTTCGCCTTCTCGCAGGGCGCTGTCATCTGGGTCTACTTGAGCGAAATCTTCCCCACCCGCGTCCGCGCCAAAGGCCAAAGCCTCGGCAGCTTCACCCATTGGGCCATGAACGCCATCATCAGCGGCGTCTTCCCCGTCATCGCCGCCTCGTCCGGCGCAGCTCCCTTTGCCCTCTTCGCCGCCATGATGGCCGTGCAGTTCTTCGTCGTGCTCTTCCTGTTCCCCGAAACCAAAGGCCACACCCTCGAGGAAATGCAGCACCGCCTCGGCATCGGGTGAACCCGCCGCGGGCTGTGTTAGAGTGCCCGTGTCATGCTGTTCCGCAACCTGCTCCTCTGCGCCCTGGTCTGCGCCGCCGCCTGCGCCGCCGACTGGATCGACCTGACCCCGCCCGACACGCCGCTCGGCAAAGAAGTCCCGGGCTGGACGCGCATCCCCATCCCGCCCGTCGGCCCTGTCAACAACACTCCGCAATGGAAAGTCGACGCTGCCTCGAAGACCATCCTCTGCACCGGACAGGGCGGCCACGAGTGGCTGCGCTTGGACAGAGAATTCGGCGACTTCGTCCTCGAACTCGAGTGGCGCTTCACGCCTCGCGAAGGCGAAACGAAGTACAACTCCGGCATCGGCGTCCGCCTGTCCCGCTACGGCGAACTCTGGACGCAGGCGCAGACCGGACTCGCCGGCGGCTGGCTGTTCGGCGTCAACCTCGTCAACGGCGAGATGACCCGCATCAACCTGCGCGACCAGATGACCGAAAACCGCGTCAGGCCCGCCGGCGAGTGGAACCGGTTCGAGATCCGCGCCGAAGGCGGAACCATCACTCTCTCGGTCAACGGCGCCGTCGTCAGCACGATGACCGGCGTCGCCCTGCGCAAAGGCTACATCGGCCTGGAGGCGGAAGGCTTCGAAATCGCCTTCCGCAATCTCCGCATCCGCCCGCTCTGACCCCGGCCGGGAGCGCTCCCGCTAACACCACACCAGGGCGCAGACCTGAACCTGGATGCCGCTCTTCTGAGGCTTGATCCGCACCGCTTCGAACGGCTCTTCGCCATAGGCGGGGATCGATTCCACTTCGCGCTGCAGTTCGGCCGACAGTTCGTCGAGCCGCGCCTGGATCGATTCGACGGTCTCGGCGGCCATGGCCACGTCGCTCCGCTCCTTGCCGAGCCGCGTGGCGGCGCGGGCGGCGGTGCCGAGACGGCCGACATTTGAGGCGCTGATGGTCTTGCGGCCGGCGAACATGCCCAGCAGCGATGCGCCGACGGAGATCATCGTGTGCATGGTCTGGGCCGAGGCCTGCTGCTTCTCCTGCGCAACCTTCATCTCCGCGCGGCGCTTGCGGTCTTCGAGCGCGCGCAGTCTGGGCTCGTATTTCGCCTCGAGCTTCGCCACCTGCTGGTCGCGGAGTTCGCGGGCCGCCTGCTGGACGCGGATGCGGAAGTCGCGCTCGCTCTCGCCCGGACGGGCCACAAGCCCGGTGGAAGGACTGCGCAGCAGCTCAAGCGCGCGGTTCTGATAAAGCCACCGAGCGAAGTCCTTCTGCCACTGCGCATAGTTCTTCGGCTGCGCGGCGGCGGCGGGCAGCGGGGCGAATTCAGCCCCTTCGGCGGGCCGCTGCAGCAGGTCTTCCAGCCGCAGATCGGACTCTTCGGCTTTCGACCAGTCGACGGCAACAGGGCCATCCGTGATCGGACACGTGAAAGCGGCCTTTTCGACGAGATCGATGCCCAGCTTTTTGTCCGTGTACTGAAGCTGCGCAACGCCGAACAGGCGCGGTTCGTATTGCAGAACGCCGCCGCTCAGGGGCGCAAAATACTGCGGCACGCCGGGCGGCACCACAGGCGGCGCCGATGCCCGCGGAATGGCGCGCGCGGATACGGTCACGCTGGCGGCAGCCATGGGGCGCATCATCGAAGGCGATTCGGCGGGCGGCGCGGCCTGCTGCTTCAGGCGGCGCAGCTCGGCGCGCGACATCGGACCGCGCAGATAGCTGAGCGTCCAGCGGGTCTGGAACAGCACCGGCTGATCGAGATGCACGTTGTTCATGAGAAAAACGCGATTGCCGAGCCCGGCCAGAAGCCTCTCCATCTCCTGCCGGTTGAAGCTCGCGCCCGAGGCGGCGGAGGCGCCTTCAAGACCCTCGAGCACCCGCGCCTTGTCGCGCTCGGTCTGCAGGCGCCCGATGAACCACGTGCCCGTGTTTGCCAGTCCCTTGTAATCGAGGTCGACGGGGTTCTGCGTGGCCAGCACGATGCCGAGACCGAAGGCGCGCGCCTGCTTCAGCAGCGTCAGCAGCGGCTGTTTGGACGGCGGATTGGCCACGGGCGGGAAGTAGCCGAAGATCTCGTCCATGTAGAACAGCGCGCGCAGGCTGGACGTGCCGCTCTGCCGCCGCACCCAGCCCAGAACCTGATTGAGCAGCAGCGAGACGAAGAACATGCGCTCGGCGTCGTTCAGGTGCGCGATGGAGAAGATGCTGATGCGCGGCTTGCCGGCGGGCGTCCAGAGCAGCGAATCGATGTCGAGCGGGACGCCTTCGCGCCACGCTTCGAAGCCTGGCGCCGCAAGCAGGTTGTTGAGCGCCATGGCGAGCGCGAAACGCTCTTTGGGCGGGTAGAACGAGTCCAGATCGAGCACGCCAAGCCTCGCGAACGGCGGCTGCTGGACCTGCTGGATGAGCGCGCCGAGATCGAGGCTGCGGCCCTCGCGCCACGCGGCGTCGAGAATGGCGGACAGCAGGACATGCTCGCGCGATTGCACCGGATCGGCGTTGATTCCCGCAAGCGCGAGCAGCGAAGTGGCCGTGCCCGACACCCGGTCCCGCAGGGCTTCGCGGTCGTCGAGTTCTTCCGCCGAAGGAGCATCGAAAGACTTCAGCACCGAGACGGGAATGCCGGCGTCGGAGCCGGGCGTGTAGACGGCGAACTCGCACGCCTCTCGGAGTCGGCGGATGCGGTCCGGACCCTGTTCCCACTGCTCGAGGCCCTTGCGCCATTTTTCGGCCTCGGCGGCGGCGAAGGCGGCCGGGTCCATGCCCTTGGCGCGCGCTTCATCGGCGTTGATCCACGGGGCGAATTCCTCGGGAGAAAGATTGGGGAACGCGAGCAGGAGATTCGAAAGATCGCCCTTGGGATCGACGACGATGGCGGGGATGGAATCGATGGCGGCTTCTTCGAGCAGGCCGATGCAGAGGCCGGTCTTGCCGGAGCCGGTCATGCCGACGCAGACGGCGTGGGTGACGAGATCTTTGCTGCGGTAAAGAAAGGTTTCTCCTCCAGGATGGAACCGTCCGAGATAGAAGGCGCCAAGCTTTTCGTAGTCAGGAAGCATGAGCGCTATTCTAGGACGATTTCTCGTTGCGGGGCTTCTCGTCCTTGAGGCGGCGCTGTTCGCGGAGGGCTTTGCGGAGGAGGAATTCGATCTGGGCGTTCAGGGAGCGCAGGTCGTCGTCGGCCCATTTTTTCAGGGCGTCGAGCACGTCGGCGTCGATCCGCAACAGGAATGACTTGCGCTCCCCCATCGATGGCAGTTCCGCTTACTGGTAGATGGTGCCGGTGTTGAGAACCGGCTGCGCGGCGGCCTCGCCGCAGAGGACGACGAGGAGATTCTGCACCATGGCGGCGCGCTGCTCGCCGTCGAGCTGGATGACGTTCTTGTTGGCGAGCATCTCGAGCGCCATTTCGACCATGCCCACGGCGCCCTCGACGATCTTCTGCCGCGCGGCGATGACGGCCGACGCCTGCTGGCGGCGCAGCATGGCGGCGGCGATCTCTGGCGCATAGGCGAGATAGCTGATGCGCGCTTCGACGACTTCGACGCCGGCGACGGCGAGCCGCTCCTGGATCTCGTCCTTCAGGCGCGCGGCGACCTCCGCCGTGCTCCCGCGCAGCGAGACCTGATGATCTTCGTGCGCGTCGTACGGGTAAGCGGAGGCCAGATTGCGGACAGCCGCCTCGCTCTGCACGTGCACGTAGTTCTCGTAGTTGTCCACCTGGAAGATCGCTTCGGCGGTGTCGACGACCTTCCAGACGACGACCGCGGCGATCTCGATGGGGTTGCCGTCCTGATCGTTCACCTTCATCTTCGACGTCTCGAAGTTGCGGACGCGCAGCGAGACGTGCTTCTTCCCGTAGAACGGATTCGCAAAGCGCAGCCCCGGGGCGTTCACGGTGCCGACGTACTTGCCGAACAGCGTCAGCACGACGCCCTGGTTGGGCTGCACGGTGAAGAACCCCGCCCAGCAGATCATGTCCGCCAGCAGCACGAGGATGCAGACGAAGATCACGGGGCCGCGCATTTCCGTCGGGGCGTTTTTGGCCGCCCAGATGATTCCGCCAATGGCGGCAATGAAGATGAACAGCACCAGCAGCAGAACGGGAATGCCGTTCCACGCTTCGATGACGCGCTCTTTGAGCATGGGGTGATCCTCCAGTCCTTGGGCGAGTCCGGCGGGTCTCGCTACCAGAATGATATCACTTTGGTATCCCGTGTCAAGAGAAAAACGCGTCCCGCGCGGCGGAATGTGACTGGAGTCATGGAGAGGGTGCGGGGCGGAGCGGACAATTGGGACTGGCAGAGCCAGAGGAAAGGAGCGGTGCGATGAAACGGTTGTGGCTGGCATTCGGGGCCGTGATCGTGATTTCGTTCTCGATTCTGGGATGGATCGGAACGCGGATTTACCAGGAGATGCCGCCGATTCCGGACCGCGTTGTGACGCGGGAGGGGCGTGAGGTGATTGGCAGCGGCGAGATCGGGCAGGGGCAGAACATCTGGCAGACGATGGGCGGGATGGAAGTGGGGTCGGTGTGGGGGCACGGCAGCTACGTGGCACCGGACTGGACGGCGGATTCGCTGCGGCGGGAACTGGAGTTCGTGCTGGACGAGTGGGCGAGGAGCGGGCACGGCAAGCCATACAGGGAGCTGGACGCGGAGCGGCAGGCGGCGCTGCGGGGGCGACTCGAGCAGATGTTCCGGACGAACACATACGACGCGGCTTCGCGCACGATCTTGATCGACGAGGTTCGGGCGCGGGCTTTCGAGGCGAACGTGGCGCATTACCAGAAGCTGTTCGCCGAGGGCGAGCCGGCGTACGCGATTCCAAAGGGCGCGGTTCCGGACGCGGAGCGGGCGCGGAAGCTTGCGGCGTTTTTCTGGTGGACGGCGTGGTCTGCATCGACGAACCGTCCCGGGGACACGATCACGTACACGCACAACTGGCCGCACGAGCCGCTGGTGGGGAACCGCCCGACAGGGGAGAGCGTGATGTGGACGGGCGTGAGCATTCTGATGCTGCTGGGCGGGATCTGCGCCATGGTGTGGTGGTATGCGTCGCAGCCGAAGGAGGCGCCGATCGAGCGGCCGGCGGCGGACCCGCTGCTGCCCTTGAAGGCGACGCCGTCGCAGCGGGCGACGCTGAAGTATTTCTGGGTGGTGGCGCTGCTGATTCTGGCGCAGATCGTGCTGGGCGTGGTGACGGCGCACTATGGGGTGGAAGGGGACGGCTTTTACGGGATTCCGCTGTCGGAGTGGCTGCCTTACAGCGTGACGCGGACGTGGCACATTCAGCTGGGGATTTTCTGGATCGCGACCTCGTGGCTGGCGGCGGGGCTGTACATCGGGCCGCTGGTTTCGGGCCACGAGCCGAAGCATCAGGCGCTGGGCGTGAACGTGCTGTTCGCGGCGCTGCTGGTGATTGTGGTTGGATCGCTGGCAGGCGAGTGGCTGAGCGTCCACAACCGGCTGACGGACGAACAGGCGTTTCTTTGGGGCCATCAGGGCTATGAATACGTGGACCTGGGGCGGGTGTGGCAGATACTGCTGCTTGCTGGCCTCTTCATCTGGCTGTTTCTGGTGATCCGCGCGGTGAAGCCGGCATTCAAGAATGCGGGCGAGCAGAAGCCGCTGCTGACGATTTTTCTGATGAGCGCGGGGGCGATCGGGCTGTTCTACGGGGCGGGGATCATGTGGGGTCAGCACTCGCACCTGTCGATGGTGGAGTACTGGCGGTGGTGGGTGGTGCACCTGTGGGTGGAGGGCTTTTTTGAAGTGTTCGCGACGGCGGTGATCGCATTCTTCTTCGCGCGGCTGGGGCTGGTGAGGCCGAAGCTGGCGGCGGAGGCGGCGCTGCTATCGGCCACGATTTATCTGGCGGGCGGGATCATCGGGACGTGCCATCACCTGTACTTCACAGGGACGCCGACGGTGGCGCTGGCGTGGGGCTCGGTGTTCAGCGCGCTGGAAGTCGTGCCGCTGACGATGGTGGCTTACGGGGCGCTGGACGATCTACGGCGCGGGCGGGCGACGGAGTGGGTGCGGCGGTACCGCTGGCCGATTTACTACTTCGTGGCGGTGGCGTTCTGGAACATGCTGGGCGCGGGACTGTTCGGGTTCATGATCAACCCGCCGATCGCGCTGTATTTCATGCAGGGGCTGAACACGACGCCGGTACACGGGCATGCGGCGCTGTTCGGCGTGTACGGGATGCTGGGCATCGGGCTGATGCTCGTCTGCCTGCGGGCGATGGGGCAAAGAGAAGAATGGAACGACCGCGTGATGAAGTTCGCCTTCTGGGCGATGAACGGGGGTTTGTTCGCGATGACGGTATTCAGCCTGCTGCCTGTGGGGCTCTTGCAGACGTGGGCAAGCGTGAGCGACAGTTACTGGTATGCGCGGAGCCTGGAGTTTTTGCAGACGCCGCTGATGCAGACGCTGAGGTGGATGCGTGCGCCGGGCGACACGGTGTTCGCGATCGGGGCGGCAGCGCTGGTTTGGTTCGTGCTGAAGATCCGGCCGGCGGAACAGGGCTGAAGGCGGCTATTCGTCTTCGCCGCCGCCTGCGGCGGCGGCTGCCGGGGCCTCTTCCTGCCAGCGGCAGGCGTTGCTGAATTCGCAGTACCTGCACAGATCGTCGACCGCGGGGCGGACTTCGATGCGGCCGGACTGGAAGCTTTCGATGGCGGCGCGGGTCCTCTCAAGCGCGGCGGCGATGCTTTCCTGCGCCGCATGGGCATCGGCGGGACCGACAAGCTTCGACTGGTCTTTCAGGGCGACGTAGTGGAGGGCCTCGGGCTGCAGGCCTTCGTTCCGGGAAAGAGCTTCGGCGTAGAGTTCCACCTGAACGGACACGTCCTGGCGTTTGCGGATGGAATCGGCGCGGGAGTACTTGAAATCATAGACCCGGCAGGAGCCATCGGGAGAGACGTCGATGCGGTCTGCGCGGCCGCGGATCTCGACGTTTGAAACAGAAAGGGACAGATCTGTTTCGAGGCGGACCTGCCAGTCCGTGCTGGCGAGCGGGCTGGCCGCGTATGCGGCCAGAGAGCGCTTCATGGCGGCGCGGCCGAGCACGGTCTGGTGGCTCTCCTCAAGGCCGTTGCGGCGCAGCTCGCGGTCCCACATCTCGTCGGTGATGGTTTCGATCGAGCCGCCGCGGAGGTGCCATTCGGCGAGGATCTGATGAGCGAGCGTGCCGAGGAAGGCGGCATTGAGCCTTTCCGAAGGTAGCGGCGGGAGGGACTGCAGCTCGAGGATCGAACGGGCGAAGAACTGGAAGGGGCACTGGAGGCAGGACTCGACGGCCTGAACGCGGAGAGAGGACCGGATGGCGCGCACTGCCTGCAGCGCCTGGTCGGACTGGAGGGCGGGGCGGGGTGCAGGCCCGCCGGGGCGCGAGGGGCGGATGACGAAGCGGCGGGCCGGGAGTTTCGGAGCGCGCTCGAGATCGAAGGCGTCGAGGAGGAACGAGCGGAGGTTGGCTTCGCCTTTCTCGTTCCGCTCGGGCCAGGACAGGAAAAGCCGGTCCGTGGCGCGGGAGCGGGCGATGTCGAAGTGGAAGAGCTCGAGCAGTTCCAAGTCGGCGCGGGAGCGGACAGGAAAGCCGTGCTGCCGGAGGGCGAGGCGGACTTCATCCGGGAGAACTGGGTCGGGCGAGGATCGGCGGGGAAATTCGCCTTCCAGCAGGCCGCAGACGAAGACGGCGGGGAGTTCCCACTGACGCGCTTCCTCGACGTCGAGGACGTGGACGACATCGCGGCGGGGATCTTCAAGGTAGACGCGAGCGTCGCGGAGGGCGCCGTGGAGCGCGTTCCAGAAATCGCGGAAGGAGAGGGGCTCGTCCGGCAGCAGAGGAACGAGGGGGCTGGCGGCGCCGGGGATGGCGCGGAAGACGGCAGCGTGGAGGCGGAGGCCGGCGGGCTGCTCTTCCGGCAGCAGCCCGTCCGCGGGGGGCGGTTTGAGAAGGGAAGCAGCCAGAGGAAGGCGGCGGGCCCATTCGGCCGGGGTGCAGAGGTCGGACGGCCAGGATTCAAAGGGCGCGAGAACGTCCGCGGCAGCGCCAGCGTTCTGGCGAAGCGCCCTCAGGCCCTGGTACGGGAGATTTTCAAGAGCATCGAGCCACGTCCGGCCCTGGAGTGCGGCGGCGGAGCGGCAGAGGGGATGGCGCAGGAATCCGAGCGTGGTTTCTCCGCCCCATCCGCTGATGACGGCATCGGCGAAGCGCTGGAAGAAGATGCCTGCAGGTTCGCGGAGGACCGCGCGGCCGAAATAAGCATGGAAGGGGATGCGGAGGCGGCCCAGAGTCCGCTCGAGGAGCGGGAGGTATTGATCTTCGCTGCGGATGACGACGCCCATTTCGCGCCACGGGCGGCCCCGGCAATGTTCTTCGAGCAATTGAAGGGCGATTTCTTCGCACTCGCGCTCGCGGGAGACGGCCGGAATCAGGGAAATGCGCGGAGCGGGCCGGCGGGGTTGCAGGCGCTCGATGCGGGCGCCTGCGCGTCTGAAGTGTTCAACGACGGAAGCGGCGCCTTCCCACTCGGGCAGCGAGAGAACGAGCTGCGTGTTTTCGCGAAGGGCGTCGATGAGGGCGAGTTCGGCGCTGGAAAACTGCGTGAAGCCGTCAAACCAGAGGCGCGGGAGACTTTGGCCGCCGGAGCGGACGCGCCGGGCGGCTTCCTGAAGCAGCTGAGCGCGGAGGTGAAGACCGGCTGCGGCGAGAGCCTGCTCGATGGCGGCGCAGATCTCGCCGAACTGAGGGTCGAACCTGCGGTCCAGGTTCGCGAGAGAGGTCCACTGGAGAGAGCCGCAGCCGGAGTTGGCGAGTTCCTCGACGGCGGCGGCGATGGCGGCGGGCAGACCGGGGGCATCGCGCAACGCCGCGTACAGGTGCGGGCGCTGTTCGAGCTCGCGGGAAGCGAGCAGGGCGAGCTCGCTGGCGCCGACGGTCTGGAGGTCCGGGGCAAGCGAGGAGGCGAAGCGCGAGAAGGTGGTGATCCAGGAAGGAGGCACGGGCTCGGCGCGGCGGGCGAGCTCGTGCTGGAGATGCCGGGCCATGGTGGAGGAGGGCACGACGAGCCGAGCCGGAGCGGAGCGGGCGGCGGAACAGAATTCCCTGAGAATGTTTGTGGTTTTTCCGCTGCCGGGCGGGCCGAGAAGAAGCCTCATGCCGGAAGTGTACAACGGCGGCTGGCCGCGGGGATGCCGGACCACATGCGCGGAGCGGTTCCGCGCGCCCGGGCGGAGCGGAGAGGGAGGGAGGGGATCAGGGGAGTTTGTGGAGCCCTTCCCACCGGACGGTCCATCTGCCGTCGCTGGGGAAGCCTGGGGCGTGGCGCGCGGGTGCGCCGTCCCAGCCGGCGGCCATCATGGCGGCGGCGGCGAGCAGCCCGCCGTTGCCGGGCAGATAGATGGTCAGGCCGGGGCGCTGATAGTTGTGGCCGTTGGGGTGATAGCGGTTCCTGGGCGTGTCCATGAGAAGGAAATCGATGGCGAGCGAGGGTTCGCCGACGCGGGCGGCGGTCATGGCGGCGAGAGGGTAGTCCCAGCCCCAGGTGTGCTCCCATTGCCAGGTTTCGCGGACTTTGAGCAGAGTCCGGCGCATGGTTTCCGAGTCCGCCATGCCGCCGGGGAGGAGGCCGAGCGCGCCAAGGAGGCTGGGATGATCGCGCCGTTTCGCTGGGTCACGGAAGGTGTCGGGGTCGGATCCGGCGTTGACGTAGAGGCCGTCGACGACGGGGAGCGGGGAGAGGCGGCGGAGGACATCGTCCCAGTCCCGGCGGCGGGGAAGGCCGAGGCGTTCGCGCCAGGTCTGAGCCGTGGCGAGCCCCCAGCGCCAGTATTCAAGCTCAAAGGCCGGGTTGAAGGTGGTGCGGGGCGGGTGGAGTTCCTGCGCTGGGATGAGCGGAGGGCCGAGGACGTAGCGGTTCGTCCCGGGGTCGAGGCGCGCGAAGGAGGCCATGAAGTCTGCGGTTTCGGTGACGAGATCGATCCACTGGCGGAGGAGGCGATCGTCTCTGCGGGCGCGGTAGAGGAGTTCGAGCAGGTGAATCAGGTGAGGCTGCTGCCAGATGAGCAGGGGGCCGATGGCAGAGGGGCTTTCGCGGCCATCGGGACCGACCATCTTGGGCCAGCGGAGGCCGCGATAACCCTGGCGCGCGGCGGTTTCGCGGGCGAGAGGTGCAATGCGGCGATACCAGGGGAGGCTTTTTTCGAGAAGTTCCGGGCGTCCCCAGAGAGGGAAATGGGCGGCATGCCACCAGTGCATTTCGAGGTGGAATTTTCCGAACCAGCTGTTGAATGTCAGCCCGGTTTCCTGCGGCGGCATGGAGCTGGAACACTGGATGGCAGTCAGGTATTGCGAGAGAACGATGCGGCGCTCAAGCTCTCCACCGCGTGGATCGGCGGACTGAGAGAGGTCGATGGCGCCGCCGCTGCGCCAGAATCGACCCCAGTACTGCCGGGAAGCAGCCGCGGTTTCCTCCACCGACGGGGACGCAGAGGCAGGCGGATTCGGGGAAAATTCCGCAGTGAATTCAGCCCTGTTTCCGCTGAATTCGAGGACAAAAGCATGCTCCGCGGCGCGCCGGAGGCTGCCTGCGGCGGACCAGCGGAGGCGGGTGAAGTAGCGGGTTTCATCGAGGGACCGCTCGAGCAGCGCGTCCGAGCGCGATGATGCGCGGATGCGCGTGAGGTGTTTGCCGGGGCTCGTCCAATCGGCGGGCTCGCCGGTATGGATGCCGCTGCCGTAGGGGAATTCGATTCTGACCCTGACTGGCGCGGGGGCGGCGCCGGTGCGGGAGATGCGGACAGCGAGGAGATCCCGGGCGGGGTGGACCCAGGTACGGACCTCGAACGGCTGTCCAGCGAAGGCGAACCTGCTTTCCAGCGTTCCGGTCCAGAGATCAAGGCGCTGTTCGATGCCGTGGAGGTCCGTGATCGCTGCGGGGCGGCTGTCCATTTCAAAGTCGAAGCCGATGCGGGCGAGACCGAGGCGGTGAGGATTCTGGCGAAGCCATTCTGCGGCAGGCGTGCGGACGTTGGTGGGATATTGCACGGGGCGGCCGGCGGTGTCATAGGGCTCGAAGGTCTGTTCGAGACGGAAGCCGGCGGGATTCGGGAAGGAGTGCCAGCCCCACTGGGAGAGAGTGGAGAGGGGGATGGATTCGCGGTAGAAGGCGGGGAAGGTCTGGAGACCGGTGACGTCGGCGGTGAAGGCGAATTCGCCGTTGCCGAGGCTGAGAGGCGCCCAGGGATCGGCGGCGCGGATGACAGGATTGTGGCGGCGGACGAGAGCCTGGCGGTCAATGGGCTGGGCGGCGGCTGGGCTGAGCGTGGCGAGCAGCGTGGAAATGAGGAGCGGGATGAAAACAGACGGCATTCCGTGACCATGATGCCATGCGCGGAAGCGGCATTCTGAAGCGGGACGCGCCAGGCAGGGAGCGCTGAAACGCCAATGCCGCCCCGGGCGGGGGCGGCATTGGGCGATTCAGGTTCGGGGCCGAGCTATTGAGCCGGGCCGATGGGGATGACGGAGGGCTGGCCGTAGAAGGGCGAGCCGCCGGGCGGCGCGGCGACGAGGCCGAGAGGACGGTCGCCGATCTGGGCGTTCTCCGGGATCCTGAAGAAGACCTCGTAGATGCCGATGAGGTTTTCGGCGAGCTTGGCCTCGATGACCTCGACGCCGGCGCCGTCAATGCCGACGGCGACGGTGGCGGTGACCTTCTGGTCGGGCCGGCCGACGCGGTTGGTTTCGGCCAGAGGCGTGGCCTGGCCGAGGCCGATGGCGTACATGCGGACGATCTCGCCGCGGCGCGCGGGGGTGGCGCGGGTGACGACGAGGCCGTCGGAGCGGATGATGACGGCGGCGCGGCGGCCGTCGATGGTGTCTTCGATGATGCCGGGGGACAGAGCGGCGACCGGCACGTTGACCGAAGTGACGATTCCGTCGACGGAGACCCTGGCTTCCACCGTCGTGCCGCTGATCTCGTACGGCACCTGGATGAGAGCCGACTCGGTCTGCCCTTCCTTCGCAATCCAGTAGATGGGTGCGAAGAAGGATGCAGAGCCCGAGCGGAACTCGACGACGAGCCCGCGGAAGGCCTGCGGGAGCCGCCCGGCGAAGATGTTGGCGACGGCGACGTCGGTGACGTTCTTGGCGATGCCGCCGCCTGTCAGCAGGACCAGTGCGCCCGGCGCGACGGACCCGGCGGCGCCGGTGGCGTAGTTCCGGAAGCTGGAAGCGGTGATGGCGGGTCCTGGAACGATGGACTGGAGAGTGAAGCTGACCGGCGCGAGACCGGCAACGGACGCCGTCACGGTGATTGCGCCGGCACTCGACCCTGCGGTGACGGTGACCTGAGCGCGGCCGTCCGTGCCAGTGGGCGTCGAGTTGGCGCTCAGGGTGCCGGGACCGGCGATGCTCCAGGAGACGGTGACGCCGGAAACCGGGGCGTTCTGGGCATCCACGACCCGGACGATGAGAGGCGCGGGGAAGGCGGTGTTGATGGGAACGCCGGTCTGGCCGTCACCGGAGATCTTCTGGAGCGTGGTGGCGGTGGACTCGACGGTCACATTGAAGGTCGTGGTGAGATCGCCCGCGCGGACGGTGACCTGGAACGTTCCGGCGATGTTGCCGAGGCGGACGCGGGTGGTGACTTCGCCGGCGGAGTTCGCTGTCGAGACAGTGTCGAAAAGGGTGAGCGCGTTGGGATTGGAGACGCTCCAGACGACCTGGGTGCCGGGGAGCGGGTTGCCGCCGGCGTCGACGATCTGGGCGACGAGGACGCGGGGCAGAGTGGTTCCTGTCTTTCCGGTCTGATTATTGCCGGAGATGATGAGCGGGGGCACGGGGTCGCCGGGGAGGACATTGAGGAGGATGCCTCCGAAGGTCCAGATGCCACCTACGGTGGCGGAAAGCACAGTCGTGCCGACCTTGCCTGTGGCCACGAGGGTGCATCTGGCTATGCCCTGGTCGTCGGACAAGGCAGTGATTTCGCGGCACGAAGCCACAGGGCCGGCTGAGGGGTCCTGATTCTCCGAGGCGACCTGGAGGCCGACTCTCGGGATGGGGACGCCAAAGGGCCGTCCCGGACCGCCGCCTGAGAGGACTCTGAACTGGACGGCGCCTTCGGCGGGTGCGCCCAGCTTGACGTCGATCACTTTGTTCGACGCTTCCGGCCTGACGAGCTGCACAGAGGGAATCCCGAACTGCTCAGCGGGGTAGGTGGTGGTATAGAATGTGACGTTTCCGATGTCGCTGATCGCCTCGACGGCTCCCTGCAGGAACGATTCTCCAAAGGGGACGCTGGCGATGAAGAAGACGGATGCCTGCGCCTTGCCGTCGGCATCAGTCACAGTCTGGGTAGAAGAGATGAACTGGATGCCTGCGGAAGAGGTCTGCCAGATCACCTGTTTGCCGGCAATCGGCCTTCCCGCCGGGTCCAAAGCCTGAACGACGAGAGGGCTGCTGGCTCCGCCGAAGGGGGCGAGCTGTCCGTCGCCAGACAATTTGATGAGACGCGGCTGATTGGCGCCGCCGCTGCCGCCGCCACCAGTACCGCCACCGGTACCGCCGCCACCTGTTTGCGTTGCGACGGTCGAGGTGAGAAGGAGCGGAGTCACGTTGCCGAAAGTGATCTGGACAGTGAAATTGCCTGCGGAGGCAGGGGCGGTGACGTCCACAAAAGTCCACCCTTCCCTGTTGGTGGTCCCGGTGGTCTGCGACAACTGCACGCCCGATGTGAGTGCCTGGAAGGTCAGGGTCCGGCCCTTCACAGGACGGCCGGAGGGATCGATGGCCCGGACATAGTATCGGAGGGTCGCCGAGGGAGGGACGGTCGCCTGGTCACCAAACCCGTAGAGAGCCCCCGGCGCAGCTGCTGAAGGTGCGGCCACCCATTCCAGTTTTCCGCGTCCGACGGAGCGCGAGAAAAGGCTGCCCACGCCCGACAGCGGGAATCGGGAGACCACGCCCAGGTTGTTGTTGTAGAAGAGATAGAGCGCATTCGGGAATTCGTTTGAGATCGTGAGACTCTCAACGCCGACGACCGGGACCCCGCCGATGCGGAGGTCGTTGGCGAGCAAGGCGCCGCCGAAGCCAATGCTGAAAGTGAAAACCTGCTGAAGGGAAGGGGCCAGTCCGACAGCGTTGACGTCGCGGGTGACTCTGAGGGGGTCAACCAGCTCAGGAGTCGATCCGAAAGGCCCGCCGCCCGCGACAACCACGGCACCGCCGGTATAAGATCCAGCGGGGCTGGTGGCGCTCCTGAGGGTAAAGTCAAAAACGCCGACTGAGTGACCGACCTGTAACTGATTGGCCGTGAACGCACGGGTGCCGCCAGAAGGGCTGAAATGGAGCTTGCCGGGGTGACTCAGCTGGCTCCCGCTGAGCGGTGTCCGGGCCAGTTCGTCAAACGGGGGTTCGCTCCGGAATTCGGCGAGCAGGTTAGGGCCTGTGACAAAGATGCGGCCGAACGGAGCGACGCTGAGATTCAGGTTCGGGGATCCGAAGGCGCCGGCGATGGCCTGGACCTGCAACGTCTGCAGGTTGCTCGTCTGAATCGGCGCCAGGTAGTTCGGGCGGCAGAGGACGAGCAGGTACTGCCCGTCGAGGGTGAGCTCAGCCTCGATCGGATCGCCGGGAAGGGCAGAAGGCGATCCGCTGACCTGCTCGGACGAGAGCGGGATGGAGTAGACCATGGGCGGGTTCTTGGTGACGAGGAGCAGCCTGGCGCCGTCGGCTGTGAGGACTCCCTGGACGCCTGCTCCACCGCCTAGGGTCAGGGTTCTGACCGAACCGAGCACTCCGCCGGCCAAGTCGACGAATGCGACCGGGGTTTGCACGTTGTCGGCGATGATGATGAGTTTATTTCCGTCGTCGTTCAGCAGCACCTGCTTTGCGCCGGCGGGCAGGGTGACCGTTCCGATTGGCTGCAGGTTCTCATCCAGGACGGTCAGGGCCGGAGCAGCGGGATTTTCCGTGGATAATACCGTGACATACCGCGCTTGGGCGACAAAGGCGAGTCCCGTGACAAGGAACATCGCGTGGACCAGGCTTTTGCGTAACCAGTGCATCATTTCCTCTTTCCGGCAATGAGAGTGTGGGGCAGCTGTGGCAAGGCAGCGAGGAAGGGAACCGGATCCATTCTAACACTGTTGCCACTGACGGGAAAGAAGAAACGTGCAGAGGCGAGAGCGGGCAGAAGACAGCGGTTGGAGACGATCCTGCGCGAAGGGGCATGGGGGTGAAGGAACAGGTACAAGCGCCGCACCCGGCTGTTTGCACGGGGACGGAATTGCGCCGAGCGGACAAAGGGGAGGCCACGGCGGGGTAGTTGAGGGTGCAGATGGCTAATGGCCGCGTGAGCGAATGGCCGTTCGGGCAGAAACCCTGAGCCAAGCTGAGTGCCATTCCGCAACAGACCGCGGAGAGTCAAAAAAAAGCCATCTCCGCGCACGGGGCGGCGGGGATGGAGAAGAGGTGCGGCAGTGTCGCCATGGGGGCCGCTGACGGAAGGGGCCAGTGCCTTGTGCGGCACCGCCGGCGGCCGCGATTCGGAAGGAAGAATCCAGGCAGGCTGGCAACGCCAAATGCAAGGGCGGAGCCGCAGACGCGGGTTGTGAGCCGGCCTGAGGTGATCGGCTGCGGCCTGCGCCCATGCGTGAGGGTTCAGCATTCCAACCGCACCACGTAAATCGCACTTCGTCCTGGGATCGCCGGGGACCGATGCCTGGAAAGTTGCCAACCGAGGGGCCGTACGGGTGACCGCTCACCTCCGGCGGCGGACGCCGCTCAGGTTCGCGGCACAGAAACCGCCTTTGGCGCCGGATGCGTGCGCGGCATTGAATCCGCCGCAGCGTGCGGCGGTTTTCTTGTCAGCTGGAGTCGCGCGGGGGCACGGAGGCGCAATGCTCCGGTCAGTCGACGCTCCGCGGGCGGCGGAGAGCTCGACCGCAGTTTCAAGGAACCATCTGCTCCAGGGCGTCACTGAGCAGCAGCGCTGTCGAGCCGCAGGGGAAAAAAGAGAAAGGGCCGGGGGGGCAAGCCCCCTCCGGCCCGGGTTGATGGTTAGCCGTCCTGGGTTACTGACCCAGCGCTTCAGCCGCGTTGGTGGAGTAACGCGAGGTCAGGCCGCCGCCGATGACGAGGGCGACATAACCCTGCGCATAGGTCCGCACGCCGATGTCGCTGATGAAGGCGTAGCCATGGGCGTACTGGAAGTTGCAGCGGGCGATCAGGTAGCCGGTGAAGCCGGTGAGAGCGCTGATGTTCTGGGCCGCATTGCCAGTCGACATGGAGAACACCAACTGAGAGCCGGCTCCGATGGCGGCGGAAGTCTGGGTGCTGTTGCCCGGTGTGCCGTAGAAGTTGAGCGTGCAGGTCCCAGACTGAGCCGAGGTACCGAACGGATCAGCCGAGGTGTTGGAGATCGCGATGCCGGTGTCCCAACCAGGGATGCTGGTCACGAACGGGAACAGCAGCCGAGTCTCGCAAGCCGCCACGGTGATCGGGAAGGTGGCAGCGGGGTTCTGGATGAAGCGCGGAACGGGAGCCGAGGAAGAGGCGACATCCGTGGTGCTCAGCGGAGCATAGCTGCCGAGGACGTTGCCGCTGCCGAGGGCCGGCAGGCCGCTGTAGCGGACGTAGACGGGCACGTCCAGGTTCTCCGAGGAGCCCGAAGCGGCGCTTGTGACCTCATAGACTGCCGCACCGGCGCCGCCGGTGAGGACCACCCTCACAGAGCCAGCGGGCAGGCTGAGGCCCGAGAGGGGCACCGACGGATCAGCCGTGTTGCCATCCGTGCCGACGGCCACCAGCGTCGCCGAGAGGGCGCCAATGGTGACTGTCTGCGGCACATGGAGCAGCACGCCCGAGGGGATGCCGGAGAAGGCGAGCCGCAGGCGCGTGGCCTGAGTGGCCTGTCCGGCGGGGTTGACACCGAAGGCAGGCCCGAAGAACATGGACTCCGTGTTGTAAATCTGGGTCAGCACGTTCTGGGGCCCCGGCACGCCGCGGATGCGGAACGAGTTGGGGAACAACTCTGCAAAGCGGGCATGGAAGACAGGATCACCCGGAGTCACACACTGAGAGAGAGTGACAGAGTTGATGGAAGCCGTGTTGCCGGAGTTGCGGAGCGAGAACGCGAGGCCGTTCTGGACATAGCCGACGGACAGGAACGGAACCTGCAGCGGCAAGCTGAAGGTGCCGGTGACGGCCACGTAGATCTGGACGACAGGCGGAATGAGCGACGTCACGTTGCCGCCGGTGACCAGAGCGGGGTTGACGCGGATGTTGACGAAGCGCAGCGTCCGGGTCACGCCGGGGGTTTCCGGGGGATCAAACGGGATGTCGCGCCACTCGACCGCCTGCGTGTTGCCAGCGACCTGGTGGGCAAAGAACATGTTGCCGCAGGTGGCTCCCGAGTAAGGCCCGTTGCAGGTTGGGGGCGTGGGGAAGCTCGCCAGATTCTGGGCAAGCGGCGCCGGGTCGTCGATCAGCAGGGTCGCTTCAGAAGCAGTGGCGCCACCGCCGCCAAACGCGAAAAGCCTGCTGGTGATGTTATAGCCGTTGGTAAACAGGCGCACGTTGATGCGCGGAACCGGCTGCCCGATAGGGGTCCGGGTACCGCCAGTGCAGGTGATAAACGCCTGACCAAGTTCTTCTGCCACTCCTTCCGCACGCAGCAGCGGCGGGGCGGCGCCGTTCAACGTGCAGTTCAAAGCCTGCTGTGCGCTGGCGATGCCGGTTGCAAAAACCAGCACAACCAGGAGCAGGAGCGCTTTGCGAAAATCAACCATTTCCTTCTCCTTGTGAACTGTCGAATTTGAATTGATGAAGGGTCTCTTCAACCTGAGCCTCAGCGGAAGGGGAGATGGAAATCCATGCCCCCGACATTGGCGGAAGATCGCGGGTCAGAAGACTGTGGTCTACGACCCTGCCTCCTCCGGTTGCCGCCGGTCTTCCTTGGTGGATTCCCATTTGCAATCGAAAATCTCTTGTTCTGTGCCTGCGGGATCCTGACCGATATTTGAGTGCCGGGCCCATCCGGGCACAGTCAGCACTTTTTTATCACTCCGCCACGCTTCCTGTCAAGCTGCTACTTCCCCTGACATGAAGATGGCAGAACGATGCCAGTACTCCCTACTCCCGCTATTTAAGCATGAAGAGTCCTGTTTCGTCAAGACTTTCTCTTGGATTGCCCGAGATTTGCAGGAGTCCCGGCCGACGGCCGTCCGGCCCGGGCGCGGCGGAAAGCCGCCGGACGCGCCGATCCGGGCTGAAAAAAGGGCAGCGGGAATCCTGCAGAAAGCTGAGCAGCGGGTCCGGGCGGCTGGAGGACAGCAGGCCTGGCGGCGCGGGATTCGATCGTCGGCCGCGTGAGGGCAGGCGTGCCGGGCGGGTTTGAGGGGGCGCGACTGGCGCGGTCAGGCGATCGCGGCGGGATGCAGCCATCGGGCGGCCGTGGCGGGCGCCGGGCCCAGACCGGCGCAGCCGGCACCGTCCGGCTGCCGCTCCCCCTGGAAATGGGCCGCCCGGGCCTCGTGCGGGCGACCGCTCCAACCCGGCGGCTGGGGCCGCCTTCGTCCGCTGAACAGAGCCCGGAGCGGTTTCCATCGCTGCCGATGCCCCGAGGGGCCTGCACGCTCTCCCGAAGGCCATGGGCGGCCGGGTTCTCAGCGCATCAGTTTTTGCAGGCGGCGCATCTGCTGGACGAGCTCGTCGCTGGCGTCGGTGATTTCGTTGGTGTCATAGATGACGCGCGGGGTGATGAAGACGAGCAGCTCGGTGCGCTCGCGGGAGAAGGACTTGTTGCCGAATGCCGCGCCCAAAACCGGGATGCGATGGAGGAAGGGCACGCCGCCGCTGGTCTGGGAATTGCTCTCGCTGATGATGCCGCCGATGGCGATGGTATCGCCGTCCTGCACGGTGACCTGGGTATTGACGTTGCGGTTGGAGAAGCTGGGCGACTGGATGCCGCCGATGGGCGGGGGAGCGGGGCTGCTGACTTCCTGATTGATCACCAGCGTCACGACGCCGGAAGGATTCACGTTGGCGGTGATGCTGAGATTGACGCCGGTCTTGCGGTTGGTGATCGTGTTGGCGAACAGGGAGCTGCCGCCCTGCTGGACGCCGGTGACGGCCTGGGCGGTGAGCATGGGCACTTCGACGCCGACGTTGATGGAGGCGGCGATGCTGTCGGTGGCGATGACGGAAGGCGTGCTGACGACGCGGGCTTTGGTGGCCAGCTCGGAGGTGGAGAGGGCGGCCAGCAGCTCCTTGCTCTGGCGGAGCAGCCAGCCGGTGGAGAGATTGAGCGAGGAGCGCGTGAAGTCACCGGTCAAAGAGTGGGAGCCGGACGAGCCGGAGGCGTTGCGGTTTTTCAGGAACCAGTCCAGGCCCCAGCTGAGGGCGCCGGTCAGCTGCAGTTCGAAGATCTTGGCCTCGATGAGGACCTGGCGGGGCGGGATGTCGAGTTCGCGGAGCAGACGGAGGATGCTTTCGTACTCTTCGGGGGTAGCGAGGATGAGCAGGGAATTGTCGGTGAGGTTGGGAACGACGCGGGGGCTGCGCGGCCCCCAGAAGCCCATGCCGAGGAAACCGCCCGTCATGTCCATGCCAGCCGCGCCTGCCTGGGCTCCGGCGGCGCCCGCTGCAGCGGTCTGCGCGCCGGCGACCTGCCCGCCCGCAGCGCCGGGCACTCCGCCCATCCCGTACGCGCCCATGCCGGGCATTCCCATTCCGTAGCCGCCCATGCCGGGCATGCCCATGCCCCATCCGCTCATGCCGGGCATCCCCATGCCGAAGCCGCCCATGCCGGGCATGCCCATGCCCCATCCGCCCATGCCCATGCCCATCCCCATACCGAAGCCGGGGAACATCTGCGAGTAGAGCATCATGATCGAGGAGGCGAGCATGGGGGCCTTGCCGTACCTGACGCGGTAGACGTAGGTATCGATCTTGCCGGCGGCGCTTTTCACTTTGACATCAAGCCTTTCGATCCACGTGCCGATCTGCTCGAAGACGCCGGGATTGGGGGCCACGGCGATGAGTGTATTGATGCGGTCCACGGGGACGAACTTGACGGAGGCGAGCTCCTTGCTCAACGACATGGACTTGAGCAGCCCCTCGAGTTCTTTGGCGAGATCCGAGGGCCGGCTGTTCCTGATATCGAACAGACGCACGCGCTGCTTGGCGAGGACGTCGGAATCGAAGAGGGAGATCATCTCCATGGTGCGCCGCATGCTGCGGCGGCTGTCGAGGACGAGGAGGAGGTTGGCTGGAGGGTAGGCCCAGGCGCGGCCCTGGGGCCCGAGGAATTCGCCGATCAGTTTGGAGAGCTCTTCGACGTTGGCGTATTTGAGGAAGACGAGATTGAGGATGGGGCGGTCGTCTTCGGGGATGTCTTTGGCGTCGACCTCCGGCGGCAGCGGCATGCGGGCCACATCGGCGAGGGGGACGATGCGGTAGATGCTGCCGGTCTGCACCATGGCGGCGCCGTTGATGCGGAGGATGGTGTCGAGCAATTGGCGGGGATCGATGTCGCGCAGCTCGCCATAGGTATTGAGAGTCACGGCGCCGCTGACGCCTTTGTCGACGACGTAATTGATCTTGAGCTGCTTGGCGAGGAAATCGACCACTTCCATCAGACTCACGTTCTGCAACGAGAGCCCGGAGATGAGCCCAGCCGGGGGCTGGGCCGGCAGAGCGGGTTTGGTCTCCTGCGGAGCGGGGGGCTGCTGCGGCTGCTGAGGGGCGGCAGCGACCGGCGAAACCAATGACGGGTGGGCCACGGCCAGCGCCATGGCGAGGGCCAGCTCCGGACTCCGAAAACGCGCGATGCGCATCGGCTGCCTCCTTGAGACTTACTTCTTCGCCGCCTTGCGCCAGTCGTCCAGCGCCTGGCGTTCTTCGTCGTCGAGTTCGGCAGGAGTCCTGGTCCAGGTGGTGGCGCCGAACGGAGTGCGCCGCTCGAAGACGATGCGGGTGGGGGTGGCTTCGAGGACGCGGATCGCGGACGGAGCGGGCGCGGGGGTGTCTTTGGCGGCGTCATCCTCGTACCGGACGATGCCGAAGGGGGTTTTCTTGTAGATCCAGGTCCTGCCCTGGGCGTCGCGGGCGCGCCAGAGACCTTCAGCGATGCGCTCGGCATCGGGCGGAGGAGCGAGGGTTGCCGGCGCGGCTTTGGGCGCGGCTTTGGGCGCGGCCTTGGAGGCAGGCTTCTGCGCGGCTTTCGGCGCCGCCCCGGGCGTTTTCTCCGCCTGAGCGGCGGCGCCGGCGGCGAGGGCGCCGGAGAACAACAAAATCATGGCAATCTGTTTCATGGTTTTTCTTTCGCCTCGGATCACTGAACTTTCTCCCACAGGCACTGCTGGCCGAACGGCGTGCGCCTGACGACTTTGCGGTAGCCTTCCATAATGGTGCCGGGCGGGGTGGAGTCGCCGGGCTGGCAGTAGCGGAGGTTCTCGCCTGCTTCGCCGCCCGGTCCTTTCGTGTCCTGGATGGTGCTGACGGTGGCCACGGAGGTCACGGGCTGCTCGGACATGGGCTGTGCGTTTTGGGCCGTAGCGGAGGGCTGCGGCGCCTGCTCGGAGGCGTCGGTCCTGGCCCGGAGTTCGTCGAACCGTTTGCGGATGGTGCGGTCTTCCCATTGGAAGACGAGCCCTGAGGGCTCGATGGCCGCGAGCAGGAAATCGCCGATTTTGTCGCCGGCGACGTAAGTTTTCTGGGGCTTGCCGGGGAGGGCGAGGACGACGCGGGGCCCGTCGCCGAAGTTCATCGCTCCGAAGAAGAGCGGCAGCGGCGGGACGGGCTTGGGCTGGGCGACTTCGACGATGACGGTGGGATTGCGGTCGCGGCTGAGGAGGAGTTTCTCGGCAGCCAGGAAATAGCTGGCGGCGGAGATCTGGGGCGGGGGCGTGGGCAGGGCGACGGCGGGCGCCGGGGGCGCGGGGACAGTGGCGCCGAGGAAGGCGCTGCGGCGGAGTTCGTGCTGCTCGTGCTGCACCTTGAGGCGCCAGGCGGCGCCGATGCAGGCGGCCAGCAGCATCAGGTTCAGCAACAGGAGGCGGCCTCTCAAAACGCGAGCCCTCCTTTTTTCTCAGGCACGAGGCTGCGGGCGACGACGCCGCTGAAGGTGAGTCTTGCCGGAATGACTTTGGTTTTTTCGGCGGCCTGGGACAACTGGACTTCGCTGACGGCGATCAGTTCCGGCTGGTTGCTGATGTCGACGAGGAAGGAGATCAACTGCTCGACGGGACATTCGACCGAGACGGTGAGAGTCACTTCGCCGTAGGCGTCGCCGAGGTGGCGGGGCGCGCCGAATTCCGTCCCGCGGAGCGCGAAGGTTTCGGGCTGGGTTTTGGCGACGCGGCGGACCATTTCGAGCATTTCGGCCTGAGCCTGAGCCACGGAGCCGGCTTTCAGCATTCCAGCTTCGCGTCTGGAGAGCTCGTCCCGCACGCGTTTGAGGGCCTCTTCGCGGCCGGGGGCGGCGGCGGCCATGCGGCGCAGTTTCGTGATGCGCTGCTCCATCTGGTCCACGGTCATGGCGACGTCGACGACATCGCCGCCCTCCTCGGGCCAGAAATAGACGGCGGAAAACACGACGGCGCAGAGCGCGAGCAGCGCGAGGGCGCGTCGGTCCCGCTGCGTGAGAGCCGGCATCTTCATGGCGCGGCCCCCTCGCGTTTGGCGCGGATGCGGAAGACGTCGCCGCTGGCGCCGCGGGTGAGCGGCGCGGAGAACTCGACGGCCGAGAAGCGCGGGGAGGTCTCGAGCTTCTTGAGCAGTTCGTCGGCCTTTTCGCTTTCGCCCCAGAGGGAGATGGTGTCAGGGGTGATCTGGAGCGAGTTGAGCATGCCGGGGGGCTCGATGAGTTGAGTGAGCTCGAGCAGGATGTCGAGGTGGCCGCGGGTGCGGCGGCGGAAATTGTCGAGCAGTTCGATGCGCTGGACGGCGGCGGCGAGTTCGCGGTCGATCTTTTCGACCTGCTGGGCCTGAGGGGCGAGGCGTGCGGCCTCGGCCTGGAGAACTTTGAGGTACTGGCGTTCGGCCCAAGCGCTTTCTGCGACGAGGGCGCCGCCGAGCAGGAGGAGGACCGAAGCGAGGATGATGGTGGGGACGAACTGGGCGCGGGAGCTGGCGGCGCGCAGGTTTTCGGGGAGCAGATTCAGCGGCGCGCCGAGGTGCGAGCAGGCGGCAGCCAAGGCGGCGGCCCAGGCGGCCTCTGGCGGGGCGGCCTCCGCGCCGGCGGGTTTGGGGAGGAGATCGGCCCAGGAGAGGCGGGGGGCTTCGGCATCGAGGCGGAGTTCGGCAGCGGCGAGATCGGCGGCGCGCGCGGCGTTGGTGTCGAAGATGGCGGAGAACAGCGGGAAGGCGGGGCTTTCGCCGTAGATTTCGACGAGCGGCTCTGGAGCTTCCGGAAGGGTCCGGGCGGCGAGGAAGCCGCCGGGGGGGGGAGCCTGGAGGAGCCTGGAAGAGACGAAGACGGCGCTGCCGGAGAAGGTGAGCCCGGCCAGCTTGACGCCGGCCTCGGCAAACAGCGCCGTGTAAGAGTCGATGACGCGGCGCTCGGCCACGGCCACGGCGAAGGAGGCGGTGCGGCCGATGCGGCGGGCGTCGTGCACGACATCCCCGTCGCCGAAGGGGTGGAGGGTGTCGAGCTGGAAAGCGATGGCGGCGGGGGCGTCCTGATCGGAGACGCCAGGGAGGCGGAGGTGGCGGACGATGACTTCCTGCCTGGGGAGGACGAGCCAGGCGGCGAGATGGGAAACGTGGAGGGAAGCCAGAAGGGCGGCGATTTCCCTGCCCCATTCGGAGGCGGGGCGCTCGCGGAACCGCTCGATGGTGAGGCGGCCGAGAAGGCGGGCCTGGCGGGGGCGGACGCGGGCGACGCAGACCTCGAGGTTGGCGCCTTCCACGGAGATGCCGACGCCTGTGCCGAAGAGCGCCATGGGGCGCACCGAGGGAGACTCGAAGAGGGCGGCGATCAATGCCATGCGTCGATCTCCGGGGAGGGCGGGACGGAGTCTTCCCAGCTGAGGATGCGGAAGCCGTCGGGAGCGATGGTGGAGCGCAGCTGAAGCGTCATGGCGGCGGTGCGGCGCGCATCGCTGAGGCGGCCGTCCGGGAGGCGGAGGCGGGCCGAGGCACGGAGCGTGAAAATGTTGTCGCCGCCGATCCGGAAGCGTGCGGCGGCCGGGCCGAGCAGGGGCGCGACGGCCTGGAAGTCGAGGATGGGCTGCTGCTGCCGGAGGCGGACGATTGCATCCGCGGCGGGGGCGGGCACGCCGAGAGCGATCATCAGGGCTGGGTGGACGGTGCGGATGTCGAGACCGCGGCCGCTGCTGTAGACGGAAAGGCAATCGCGGAGGCCGGGGCGGCGCACGACGGCACCGTCGGGCGTGCGGGTGTAGCCGCCGTAGAACAGGTCAGGGGTGATTCCGGCAACCGACATCAGTTCTTCGATCTGTCCCAAAGACGTCCGCGGAGCGCGGAAAGACGGCGTGGAGGACAAATAAAGCGTGTCGAGACCGCTGATTTCGCTGCCGCGCCAGTGGAGGATGGTCTGGGTGATGAGTTGCGCGCGCCCGGCCTCGACGCCGAGCACGAGCAGCAGGCGGAAGATTTCTTCGCGCGGGGCGAAATTGACGTTGAGTTTAGAGGATTCGGGGATGATTTCGACGATGGCCTCGCCCTCGGGGAAGCGGAGGAAGAGGCGGGTGACGCGCGAGTCCCACCAGCGGGGCCAGCCGGCGGCGTCGAGAGGGCCGGGGCCGTACTTCATGTAGTTCATGGCCCGGTAGAGGGCGCCCGTGGCCAGGTAATAGGTTCGCAGTCCCTGCTGGGCGGCGTCGGTGCGTTCGAGTTCGGTGCGGACGCGCAGGGCGACGGAGAAGGCGATGGCGGAGAGGGCGGCGCTGAGCCAGAGGACCATGAGGAGGGCGCCGCCGCGGGCGGGCATTTTACCACTCATAACGCTCACCCGGGAGGCGGTTCTGCCGGAAGGGGCCGGTGAAGGTCAGCGGGGGGAGGGCCGAGCCGGCGGGATCGAGGCCGGCCATTTCAATGCGGAGGGCGGCAGGCCAGAGGTCCATGCGGTTCCAGAAGGGCAGCCAGAGCTGCTGGGGGCCGCCGGTGTCCTGCAAATAGAGGAAGCGGCAAAAGGCGAGGCGGTCGGCGAGCACAAAGGAATTGGGCGAAGGCTGGGGTGGAGGGAAGACGGGCATCACGGCGCCGGTGGCCGGGTCCGGCTGAGGCGGGAGGCAGAAGAAGCCGGCGCCGTCGGGACCGGTGTAGGGGATTTCGTTGGCGAGGAGGCGGAAGCCGCCTTCCGGGCGGGGATCGACGAAGAGTTCGAGGATCTGCGGGCGGCCGCGGTTGCCCTCGCGGATGGAGTAAGTGGTGACGAAGCGAGCCACGGAGGGCAGACCCTGGAAGAACATCACAGGGGGGCCGCCCAACTGGACGGGAGAGCCACCGCAGCGGGCCATGACGGGCAGGAAACCGGCCACCTGCTGCTGGAGGATGCGCTGCGCTCCGGAGGCGCGGCGGAGGGAATCGATGCGGCGGGAGCTGGACTCGAGAGCGGCGACTCCGGCGCGCATGGCGGCGAGCATGCCGGCGGCGAGCAGCGAGACGAGCGTGATGGCGACCAGCACCTCGATGAGAGTCATGCCGCGGCGGCCGCTGGCTGTCATGGCTTTCCCTCGGGCGGCCCCTGCATGGCCTCGAAGAAGGGCACATCGGCAGCGTCGAACCGGATGCTGCGGTAGGCCGAGAGCGTGAAGGAGCGCCGCGCGCCGCCGCTGCGCCACCAGATTTCGAGTTCGATGCGGTCCAGGATGCGGGTGCCTGGAGGGGGCACGGCGCCGGGCAGGACGACCATGCCTTCGAAGGGCTTGACGACGGCGCGCCAGCCGGCCTCGATGCCGCCTGTCTCTTCGGGAGAGAACATGCCCTCGAGAGGGACGCCTTTGGGCAGGTCGCGGCGCAGAAGGAGCTCGTCCATCTGGCGGCGGGCGAGGGCGGTGGCGCGCTCGCTTTCGACCATACGGGAGGCGTTGGACAGAGAGGCGCGGAGGGCGCCGAGCAGACCGGCGACGGCCACGCCCATGAGCAGGGTGGCGACGAGAACTTCGAGCAGCGTGAATCCGCGTCTGTGGCAGTTCATCCGTTACCGCGTCTCCTCTTCAGAGACGCGATCGGGCGGCGTTTCGACGACGGCCATGGCGGTCAACGGATCGATGCGGACGAGGCGGCGCTGTCCGCGGTCGTTGGCCAAGACGAGACCGATGGCAGGGAAGGGCTCGCCGGGGGCGAGCAGCACGAGGCGGGAGGTTTCCTCGCCCGCCGCGGGCAGAGGGGGCAGGATTTCGGCGATGCGGATGCCGGCGTCCAGCTTCTGCTCGCGCGCGAAACGGCCCGTCAGGTCGCGCAGGACGAGGCGGCCGGCGGCGCGGTCGGCGAGCAGTTCGAGCGGGGACTGGGTGCGCTCCACGCGGGCGATGCCCTGCGTCAACAGGGACGCCGCCTGGTCGGCAGCCGAGCGGAGCCGGAGCGAATCCAGACCCGCGCCGATGCTGGGATAGGTGATGCCGACCATGAGGCTGACGACCATGAGGACGATCATCAGCTCGAGCAGGCTGATGCCGCGCTGGCGCGAAAGGCGGCCGGAGGCTGGGGGCCGCACCGGGCCGTGCGGGTGACGGATGAGGCGAAAAATGAGCGCTGCCGGGGGTGCGATCATCACTGTACGAGGCCGCCTGTCGCGCGGCTCCCGACGCGCCCTTCGTTCGCGTCGGAGAGGCGGAGTCGAGGCGGGGCAGACTTCGGCCATGCTGAGGCGCAGCAGAGTCATTGCGGCCTGTTCCGCATGGCGCTACTGGGCTTTCCAGCTGACGATGTCGGCGTTGATGCCCTCGCCGCCGGGCTGGCCGTCGGCGCCGAGGCAGATGATCTCGGGTTCGTCGCCCTGTTCGCCGGGGTAGCGGTAGATGTAGGGCCGGCCCCAGGGGTCGACGGGGATGTCCTGAGGCAGATAGGGCCCCTGCCACTGCGGCACGTTCTGCGGGCGGCGGCGGAGAGCCTGGAGGCCCATTTCGGTGGTGGGATAGGTGCCCGTGTCGAGCTTGTAGGCGCCGAGGGCGGTCATGAACGCATTGATCTGGGCGCGGGCGGCGGTGACGCGCGCCGTGTCGCTGCGGCTGAGGAGTCGCGGCGCCACAAGCGCGGCGAAGAGCGCGATGATCGTCAGGACGACGAGCATCTCGATGAGGGTGATGCCGCGGCGGCCGCGGTTTGCTTGCCTGGTGCGGTTCTGCATCTCCGATAGTTCCCTTCTCTATTACATCGCCAATTCGTTGATGCCGCTGATGGCCATGAGCATGGAGAGGATGAGGGCGCCGACGGCGACGCCCATGACGAGGATGACGAGCGGCTCGAAGAGAGAGG
>Ga0209381_1001748_pt1 | contig 32168 bp, 48 predicted proteins | sample DewCreD2012metaG_FD_184111 | JGI IMG/M metagenome (GOLD analysis project Ga0209381, IMG submission 184111) | Hot spring sediment bacterial and archeal communities from British Columbia, Canada, to study Microbial Dark Matter (Phase II) - Dewar... ...
CATAAATTTTCAAGCCGTAAATCCAACCAAAAAGAATGGCGTAGGTAGGCATCCAAAGTTTATAAAACATTGGTGCATTTGGAACCCTTTGGCAAAAATCAATGTGAAGTTTCGTCCACTCGGAATAATGCGGATTTGGAAACATAGAAACTTCAATCTGTTGCAATCCTTCGCCAAGTCTTTTAGGGTCTTGGAAAACATGGATTTCAGGATTCACGCCTTCATCATGCATCTTTCGCAAAATACGATTGACTTTTATAAGGGGCTCACTGATTTCATGAATCCATTTTTTTGCAGTTTCTCTATCCATCGTTTTCTTTCTCCTATATGCCCAACGGTTATGCTTTAGTGGCGGCGTTATATGCCAGCCAACCAAAAACCAAAGATCGTACCGAGAACAAACACATCAAGACCGAGAACCGCGTAAGCCGTCCAGTGCATGTTTGTTAGCCGCCGCCTACGCTTGAAATGATAAAACGGATGGCGTAGAACTGCGGATTGATGAAACGTTGAATTGCACTCGTGAGCAATAGCAGGGAAACGGGGACGGCAAGCACAACAGCAATGTAGGCAAATACACCTAAAATATCACTGTCATCATTTTCGAGCCGCGCCTTTGCAAAACGAACAAACATAACAGAAGCACCCACAAAGCCGATACTCCAAATGAGATAACCGAATGCCTCGGCGTAAACCTGCTTGATAAGCGATTGCCACACGAACGGGCTTACTTCTTGCAAAAACTTTACTAACTCTGAGAGAATATCCATTTTTACCTTTTCTCCAACTTGCGCCAGTTGGCGCCCAACTAGTTTTTATAATGCAAGTGTAAACACAATTCTAAATTTTGTCAATAGATTTATTAAAATCTTCAACCAGTTCTCTCCTGTGCTTTTTCCATTTTTCGTATCTCACATCGTTAACACGGAAGGATATAACACGCGAACCACCGCGATAACGATTAGTCGTAAATACGTCCTCCTGCCTCCACTTGCCATTTACCAACGTGGACACTTGCCCACGCTGTCCACATTCACAAACGACAAAAACAAAGCCTTTGCGCTTGTGTGTCCTGCTAACATCGTGCTTGTAAACGTGTTTATGAATCATTTTTTCAGTCTAGACATATCCACGCCGTCGTAGAAATGTTCGTGTTCCAGAACCCATTTCAAAGACAGTCTGTATTCTTCGTCATGTTCAACGTTTTCTTTCAGTTCAGGCGTCAGCACCCATTCTATATCGCTTCTGATTCCCCCAAACGGGGCGGTGTGATAGTCTGTAATGGCGTCCATCAGTTCAGCCCCGGTTCGTACTTCTTTGCGCCTTCGGATTGGCGTTTTTTTGAAGTTCCCGACATGCTTCGGCATGAGAAGCCAAATCGGAAACACTATCCATAATGACGCCACCAAACACAATAACACATTTTCGACAACCTTCCAAACATCTGACATCACAGCCTCCTAAAACGGCGTACCATCATCGTACATACCGGGAAAAAGGTTTACAACTTTTGAAAGTAACCCAATCAAAAGCCAGAAAGGAACAATCGGGACAATCAAAAAAATCGAAGATTGTAATTCGTACACACTCTCATTAAGTTCGTCTTCTGAAACATTGGCATCCCATACAAACAAAATTGCCAACGCTTGCGAAATGAAATACCAAACAATCAAGGCTGCCACAATCCAGAGCCACTTCACAGCCGCACCTCGCCAATTTTCTTCCCGCCGTCATACAGCGGGATACCGGGCTTTTGAATGCGATTTCGCTCCAGCGATATAAAGCCTGCGATTTGAAACGGAAAAACAAACACCCAAAAACCCCAGGGGGGAAGATTCGGAAGAACGTCCATCATTTGACAGCCTCAAGCCAGTCAAAACACACCCAAACGTTATCGCCAACGCTTGCCCAAGCCTGACACACCTCATTGCCAACGCCGGCACGCAACTCATTCACAATCACAGTATCACCGGCAAACAAATAGCCGGCGTTGGCAAAACTCTCACCGGGACCGGTTCGCTTTTCCAAAACGCTGGCAATTACGCGATATTCCAGCGTTGGCATGGTGTTTTTCGTTGCCAACGCGGTGGCAGACGGAATTACCTGCGGGCTTTGGGTTGCTTCCAGCGTTGGCAGCCCAAAACACCCCGATAGAACAATTGCCAACGCGACAACAAGTTTTTTCATTGTACCTTCTCCGTGTCAATTAGGCGCACAATTCCGCTTTCACTTTTGACAAATTTGGCGTTGGCAATGCGTATATAAGTTTCGTCGAACTTAAGATTGTTGAACACAATAACCCTGCCGCGTTTTGCCAACGCCTTTACACCCATCTGAATCATTGCCAACGCCTGGGCGTCCGTCAATTCCTCCGAAGACAGCGTGGAGTTCTTCCCATTGCCGTCTTCGTTCACCTCTCGCTTTTGATCCGACATAATACACTGCCTTTCTATCTTTTCCGCGCTTCCTCCAGACAATTCCGCGTAATTGTCCGCGTTTGTTTCGACGGAGTTCTATGCGCGTTTCATCTTCCTTTGCGGAAAACTCAATTACCTCAATTTCATCTACTGCCAACGCCGCCAAAACATCTGCCGGCGGCGACTCGTGGGTGTCCGCCTTGTCCTGCCAGGCGGACATCAAGGGTTTGGGCGTTTTTCCTCACTATTGTATTGCACAAGCGGTTTAGCGCCCATTTTTTGCATGTGACTATCAACGGCATCATCACCATATTGCTGGCGCAATCTCTGTTCTGCCGCTAATTGTTTTTCAAGATTGCTTAAAACTTCTTCGGCAGTCTTGTTTATCATAGCCTGAAACGCAGCACGCGCTTTTGTGTTTACTTCCATGCGTTTCAGCTTAACAGAATCATCAAAAACAATATACACAAGCAATATAATGATATAAAACACAGTCAGATTAATGACCATGCTGTAAACCCTTGCCATATCATATTGCAGCGTCAAATCAGCCAAACCAAATTGAGCAGATGTCCACAATGCTACAGAACCCATAACAATCGCAATTGAGCGCTGCAAAAAGTTGGCGCGCGGATACAACCATAACACCTGGGATAAATAAAACGGCACTGCGGATATAAGCACAAAACCAACCGCTTTAATGGGGGATTGTGTAAGTTTATATCCAATATCCCAAACTCGGTATTCAGCCACGCCAACGAGTAAGTCAACCACGATAATGGCAATCGCAACCGCGTTGCTCGGAATAACAACCGAAATAAACTCTTTGAAGGTAATTTTTCCATCTCTGTTGAGGTCAAAAACCGACCGGATATACCTTCCAAACACATCTTTTTTGTTATCCATTTCTATCTCCTTTCAAGTTTACAGAAAGCAAAGACAATCAACAATCTCTCAATCTTTCCCATCGCCGCCATCCAACAGATAAAGTTTGTCGTACAATGCCAACAAATCTCTGTGAATATCTACAGCCTTCTCAACAATTCGGAAACAGTTTCGTCACTCTCTCCAGAATCAACAGCGGCATCGTAAAGCAAAAGAGTATTCGTAAATAACTCACAAACTCCAGCCGCCCGGTTACGCCTTCGGCTCGCAGCGCCATCATCCGCTCATACTCCGCTTTGTAATGTTCTGCAATTTCACCGATTCCCTTTGTACGGCGGTATTGCTTGGCAAGAGCCACATCCTTCGCCTTTTCCTCTACAATTTCGGCGGCGGCTTTGCCGAATATCTTTTCGTACAATTCGGCGTGGCTACCGCGCGCCGAACCCATAAGTTGATGGCAACCATAGCACAGACTGATTGCATTAAGCGGCTCGAACCTTACTGCCCAGTTTCCTCGTCCAATGTAGTGCGAACAATGCAACGCCCGGGTGGGCGGGATATATTGCTTGTGGCATCTCTCGCATGTCCAGCCAGCACGTTCACGCACACAGCGAGAGAACCACATATCAGCCGGGGTGGTTTTCATTTCTTATTTCTCCAAATAAACTCATTGATAATATCCTGCTGTACAGATGTGCCAATTTTGCTTGGCTTCCTCCGCCAGCGAAACGGATTGAAAACACGCCCAAAGAATATTACAAGCACAGCAACAAGATACCACCACCAATCAATTTCTCTTCCCCGGGCAAAATTAAGTGCCCAAATAAGAGATACAAATCCAAATGAGTATAAAAAATCATTTATCATTGTCAACCTCAAACATCTCTGCCGGCGCAGGTTTGCCCTCAAGAACACGCTGATAGCACAAAGCAGGTTTATCTTTTGTCGATCTTTGCCAGCCAAAACAAAAAACGCGGCAATTCCCACAAGGGGAGCGCGCCGCTGATAATATCCCGCACAATATCAAAAAATTCTTTATTCTTCATCTTTTCCATTTATTATGTGGTAACGTACTCTGTTGCCGAACTTTATCTCCTCAGCCATTCCGCGTTTCACTAATTCACGCAAGCGATAACGGGCGGATGACGTACTGTGCAGTTTCCACGCCGCCATACAATCTCTAATGCTTACGTACTTCTTCATGTTTTCCTGTATCGGGAGAACAAGTTCCACCCAATATTTAACATCCTTGTATCTATATGCCATGCCGAAATTCTAATAGAACAAGTGTTCGATGTCAAGGGGGAATTTTTATGCCGCCACCGATTCGCTGTCAATATCCGTTCTCCGCCACGCCTCCAGCAGCCCGGCGGCAAGCGCAAGTTTCTCTTTTACGTCCGTCATAACCAGTTCAATCAATTCCCGCCTTTGCTGTGCTGTTATCTCCATGTTCCGGGCGGCAACGTTGATGTTATGAACGATTTCTGTTGCTTCAAGAATGGTTTCGTTCATCGCAGCCTCCATTTGCTGTTTACCGTTTATTCAATTCAATAAAACGCGGACTGTGCAATTCACGCATGTAAGGAATAAATCCACCCTCTATGATTGTTTCAAGTTCGCGCCCAGCAGATATATTTAGAGCAATACAACGCTGATAATCAGATGGCATAATCCCGTAATCAGCACCATACTTTTCGGGGAATGTCGTTATCTGATAAATAACATCAGCATCATGTATCTGTTGTCCACTTCCCCTAACGTTGCTTTTTGCAACTACACTTCGATTGTCCATGCCTTGTTTATTGACAGACGCAATCATTGTACCAATCAAATCCAAATCCCTACATATTGCCTTCAATTCGCTACTGATATTAGCCGTCTGTTCAATTTCGTCACGCCCTGGGGCTTTTACGAGTTTTGCGTAATCAATAACAAATTCTTGTATGCCATATTCCGATTTCATCCGCGTGAGAAGAGGGCGGATTTCATGTAACGACATAGATTTGTCATCAATAAACAACGGAGAGTTAAGTATCAACGCCTTTGCCTCTGTCAATTTATCCCAATCATCCTGAGTCATTCTCCCTGTTTTCATATTGTTTGAATTAACGCCGTATAGTGCATACAGACGGCGCATGAGCTGAGTACGCTTCATTTCTCCACACCAATACCAAACACCAACACCATGTATTGCAGTATTCCAAACATCTTGTAACTTCCAGTAAGATTTACCAATCTTTGGCTCACCTGCAAGCAATGTCAATTCACCTTTATGCTTCCCGCCTGTTAATTTAGAAATCCTGGTCCACGCATACGGAACACCCCACACTTCTCGCGGGTCTTCTTGACGCCTCCTAATTTCCTGCTCTATCGTTTCCGAAAGTTCAGTAATCGATTCTATTGTATGCCCGGTGGTGGGGGGAATACTATTCAACTCATTTATGGTACGCTCTATTTTTTCATAATCGCCCAACTCTGCCGCCTTCTGCAGTCGCCAGCCTAATCCTGAAAAAACAGACATACGACTAAAGTGCCTTATCGTTTTAGCATAGTCATCAAGTCTGACGAGAGACCAGTCCTGATATTTTTCCAAGTCGGTTAATATCCCCGCGTTGGCGGCTGCTTGTGCAACCCCCATACCAGATAACACATCCTGCCAGTATTCACGAAGTTTTTCGTCTGCAAAATTATCAGGAGTCAAATCTTGAAATTCCAAATAATAATCAGGAGCCTCGTAAATCGTTTTACAGAATGACCACTCTGCTGTTGCCCTATCTCTAACTTGTAAAGGTTGATAGGCTTGTGGCTGATAACGCATGACACTTAATACTATTGCCTTTACCTCATCGTCTGGCAGCGGAGGAACACACCGATTCAAATTCTCTACAGTTAACGCTTGAAGTATTGCGTCCTCACTCATGTTCCTGCGTCGCATCGTTCCAGCCAAACTAGTCAACGCGTTATTTCTTTGCCCAGAAATATACACCCCCTCACTTGTTGTAATTCGTGAACTGATTTTTTCATCAAACAACATCTTTAGAAGCCATTCCGGGGCTTCTGCCAACACTGTTCTTGACGGCGGCTCAAGCCATTTATAGGGATTGCCGCTGGGATGAATGGTTGGCGCAGACGCTATATATCCACCATTGCCCCGCGTGTCAAGTCCTTCTCCCAACCTGCCGGCACTATTCCTTATATCCATATTTGGCATTGCAAAAAGATAGTGACGCCCTCCGCTTCCAGTCAAAGCCGTTACAGTTTTTGGAAGTTGCCCATATTTTTCAATGTGCTTTTTGAATGTGTCATCTCCACGATGAACCGGGTCAACGTCAAGCACAAAAAAACCGGAACGCGTACCTGTTGCAATCCCGATTCCCGCATTAGGATTTTTTGACCACCATTCAGTAATTATAGTTGTATCTGTTACTGCATCATGAAATCCGTGTCCTACCCGCCCGCATTCTCCTTTACACGGGTTTCCCTTCTCATGGGCAGCGGGGAATAACGGTTTTTTGTCACGCGGCTTTAGCGGAAACACCGCCCAACCTTTTTCTGCGGCATAGAATAAAGCATATTCAAGCGGAGTTTTTTCCATTTTTATCCTCTCTTCTTGTCCATTTGCCTGTCTTGGTTATCTCATGCCAGTGGTCGTGATGAAGTTGACAAAGATATGCACCTGGATAATCTTCAGCCTCGTCTCCAAACAGAGCGCGTGGCGCAAAATGATGATATTCCGTATCTCGTCTATCGGCAAGCGTTAGTGGCTTGCCGGATCGTAGATTACCTTCAACAGCGTACCGCACGTTTCGCAACGATCCCACTTTTGCGGCGCGGCGTAAGGCAGGTCCACTGCACGCAGTGTTGGTTGCGCCCACACCACCACAGTTTTACCGTTATGCCCGTGAATACGCTCTAATTCTTCTATGCTGTCATAAACGGCAATGCTTTGAAACTGAGTAACCCAAGCAAGAACACATTTACCGTTTTCAAACTGCGTACCTTCAGCAACTACGCCAACGCCTGAGACACCGGATTCATCTTCAATTCTTTTTAGCCAAAAGTTTCTCATTATGCTCCTAAGCAACCAACACATCCTTTAACGGCACACGGTTCAGAATATTCCATGTTATCTTTATATAGTGGGAAATGTTCCCAATCGGGATAATCTTTTTTTGACAAAAAAGGCTGTTTGCGATTAGGAACACTGCCACATTTGCGGCAACGCGCGACTATAACATGTGCCCCATTCCCATTAATCTGACGATATATAACAATATCACCACCACAATAAGGGCATTTTTTATAAAGCATGACGATTGTCCTCATCAACAAAACGGGCACTTGCCATTTTGAACATATCCCAACTGTCATAAAACTCGTTCACAAAACCCCGAATCCTGTTATTGCTCATCCCGCCCTTTGTGTACGGCGTATTACGCCAAATATTGTATTCACCGAATGCAGTTTTGCTTTCGGCGTACCGTTCACAAACCCATTCGCCGAAAGCCTCCCAGTCCTTATTGCTCCACCAGGGGAGCGGTTTTGAGAAGCCAAGCGCACGCTCGAACATCTTGGGAGCAATGTCACGCAGATTCTCTTTTTGGACAATTTCCTCAGTAACAGGCACGCCAGCAAAGATAGCATTTTCGATTGAAAGCGGGATGGTTGTTTTTAATGGTTGTACAGGGCTGTTAATGATTTCACCATTTTGTAAATTGAGCATTTCACCATTTTGTAAATTGGAATTTACATTTTCGTTAGGGAAGCCCATCATGGCATATAAATCGGAGATGTCGCGGATTAGATTTTCGTCTTCTTCCTGTACCGCCATTTCTTTTATTTTTTCCCCGTAACTACGGACAAACTCACTCATAACCACCCTGATGTGTACAGTTGGTTTGCCATCAAAAAGAAATACGTCTTTTTCTATGAACCCCAGCGAAACAAGTTTTTCGATTGCCGTATCTGCTTGCCGTTCCGTAAGTCTTTTTCGCTCCCACCAATCTGCCCGTCTAACTGCCAACCATAATCCGCCATTCCGGAATACCCTCAGGCTTGTTTTCCCTGTTCCCTTTTTGGGAAGCGTCCAGAACAGTAACTCATCCAGAATGGCGGCGGCTTTCCAATCACCTGTCATGTCAATATAGATTTTCGGTATTGACACTTCATCTTTATTTGCTGAAAACATAGCGGCTAATTTTTGCTGTATAGCCGCTTCCATTTTTTCATTCATAACCGCTCCAGTGATTATAAAAAATGCTGGTCCGCTCTGATATGCCTGCGCCTGTTGCAGACTCCCGCACACAGATAGAGGAGGGCGAGGGGCAATTTAACACCTGGGTGTTAACGCCGGCGGGGTTGTCATCATCCACGTTAGTAGATTCACCCGCACCCCGCCGGCAGGCGGGTGTCAGTTGTGTAACTTACGCAAAGATAATATATGCCAAAACTGCCAGACATAACGCTCCAACAGCCAAAAGCAACCATGGCAGAAACCACCACCCCTCATATTTTTGAAGGAAAACAATAAGGACTGTGCATATAAACGAAACCGCAGCCACTGGAAGTATCCACCATCCGTGTTTATATTCTTTCATGTTTTCCTCATCACAAGCCCGGCGTCTTTAATGAGTTTTTCAATGTGTTCGCCAAGTTCAAGGTTCTCAACTTCGATGAACGTCTGGGCGAATTCGGGTGAAACAGCGTATTTACACGCTTCACACTCCCACCACCCTGTTTCAAGCAAATGGGGGGTTCTTGAAGAGCAGCCAGGACAAAAAAATATCATTGATTTACCCTCTGCTTATCCTCCAGTATGGGGCGGGTGGATGTCCCCGCCCCTGGGGTGTTTAGTACGGAAGATTCTCGCCATCACCAATGTCGGGCGGGGCTGGTTCAAACGGGTCATCATCTTGAACTGGCTTGACTGCCTGTGCCGCCTTTTCCTGTACCCACTTCGGCGGGGCTTCATCTTTAGTACGAACGGGCGTCATCTTTTCCATGCCTTTCAATGGCGGAAGAATGGACGTAATATTTGCAAACGTTTTGTCATTCTTCGTGACATGTGCCACGCCGACAATACAATTGACGCCATACAGTTTCTCCAGGTCAATCCCCATTTTTAACTCATCGTCTGTGAACGGTTTGCCACGCCATGATTCCAGGTCGTGCCGAAGGTTCGACTTTTCGCCCAGGCTCAACGTATATGTTTTGCTTAACATGTACGGTTTGCCATGAAATTCGCTGTCAGGTGCGTCAATCATCTGGTTGATTTCAAAGGCGATTACAATTTTATGCTGTACTTTCGGCTTCCCGGTTGTTTCATCCACAAACGGCGTGGATTGTAAACCAATGTCCCACACACCCGCGCAAACTGCTTGTACCGTTCCTTCGTTGGGCAAGGGGAACTTTTCAAATTCTTTATCGTTTGCTTTTGCAATAATAGGCATTGTTTTGCTCCTTTTCTTTTTTAGTTTTGGTTTCGGTTCAGTCACTGACGGTTTGCCTTGCCAGGGCTAATAGTGTGCGTCCTCCTTCGTCCGAATTTCGTCCAGCCAATCTGCGTGGGTGGACATTGCCCACTCTTTCCACCCATCTTTTTTTTGGCGGGCTTCTACAACTTCAAGATATAAACGAAAAGCCTTTTCCTCTTCTTCCGCCATTTCGATGGCGGAATCAATCTCTGCATCCATCCTATTCAACGCGGCGGTGTAAATGTCAAGATTGTTATTGTAGATTGCGGCTGGAAGGCGTGAGAGATAATCTTTGTATCTCTCTCTTGCTGCAATCAGTTCATCGGCGCGGGCGCGAGCGTGACTTTTGAACTCTTCAAGACGTTCTGCGCGTGTGAGTGTGAGGTTTTGTGTCATTTCATCTCCTTGTTTGTTTACACCCATCTTACTATAACACAAAGATAAATGCTTAAAATAAAATGAGTGTTTGATTAGAGAATCGTGCAAATCGGAAAAACTGGTGTAATATATAAACGTCGGTCAGTGAGAGGTCTCCCGCGCATAAGCGGACGCAAGGACAATGTCCCTCCGCCACTAAGTAAGCGACTGACGCCTGCCCGTGCCGTGAAGATGCGCGCTGGACGCACGGGTGGGGAATTGCCCCGCCATGCTCACAGACGTTGGCTGGCAAAGTCGCAACTTGGAGCGGCGGGGCAATTCAAAATTGGTGGTCTAAAACCACTGACTTTTGTTCAATGCGCCGCCACTAACGCTCACCTGGGAATGGCTTAAAATAAAAAATGACGACAGTAAAAGCCAATACGCTATTGAAAGCAATTAAGAACCTTCTGCCGAAGAGGTCAAGGTATGGATTAATCTGTTTGGAGACTGCTGCAGACAAAATTACCATCACCACAAGCATTGGCACATCTACTGTACCAGCCAAAACCGTCAATACAATATCCTGCTGCTTGCAGGCATATTCTCCGGCAAATTATCCCGTCCTGATAGACATCTTGCGTTTATTGGGCGAAGAAGATGTTACCCTTAATCAGGAACAATATAACCTAAAAATAACTGCAGACAAATCAATCACAACGCTAAAAATAATTCCAACGGAAGATTTAATTTTTCCAGAACAGTTAAAATTCCAAAATAAGTCGGGTACACGATGGTTGAAAAAAGCCGCCGGGAAGTATGATGAATTTGTACGACTTCATGGCGGATTGGCGACAGACGGTATACGAATTCATATTGACCACTCCATGCCAGAATGCGACTGTGAATTTTGCAAAACCCGTGTAAAAATTGCCCTGGATTGGGCTTATGCCGCCAATATCGAAATAAAAATCAAGAAAAATATATTATTAAAAGCCGTTCGCGCCATTAAAAAAGACAATGACATGATTTTAAGAATAAATTGCGGTTACCTTTTTCTTGTCACAGATGACGTGACATGGCAGCTGGCATCCGCCCAAGAAACAGACGAATTTGAACTGCGAATTAATCCACAGTACATACGAGACGCTCTTTCTGGTATGGGAACGGATGTTTCCTTATATATTCGGAAGAATCATCCGATACGCTTGGTTAACGAAAATCGAGAATCCATCATTACGGCTCGATTCCGTTAGGGCGAACAAACCAGGCAGCGCCAGATGATGTACGCGGTAAGCACGTCTACGGTATCTTGCCACTTTGGTTGGCGGCAGAAGCGGAAACCGTCACAGAAGTTTCCATGCCTGGTTTGCCGCTGGAAGCCCGCTATGAAATTACATGAATAAGTATCGTGAGTTGTTTGAAAAATATGTTGCCGAAGTTGGTCGCGCACCTCATGCGCTTACCAGAGTTTGGGTGCTCGGATTCTGTGATTGGCTTGCTCTCAATGAGAGCGGGCTAACAAAGCGTGCACTGGACGGGGCTAGATTCTGCCCCGAATGTAAAGCCTTGCTCGAAGAAGGCTCTGTCTATTGCGATACTTGCGGCACTGATACGCCCCGCCAGTAACGCAAGCCGTTGGGCGGACTACCTGCCCAGGAGGAAGGAAAAATGAGAAAAAATATCTGCAAGTGCGGTCATAGCGAAAGCGACCATGCAAATCATTATGAATATCATCAATGTCATATTCTGGGTTGTGAGTGCTTGAATTTTGAAGCCGCCCAACAATACGTGCAGTTGACGTTATATGACTGCAATGGCGTAAAATGGTATGAAGTCAAAATGAAAAATTCGGCAATTTGTAAAAAATAATCAAGTATAATTGGGGCATGAACATCCACCAAATAAAACAGTTATTGCGGAATAATTTGTGGTGGGGGGAAAACGGAAACAGGTACGAAGAAGTTAACTTTATGCCTGTGATTATGCCGAATAAATCGGGAGTTTGGGGGATAGACATCAGCCACTGGAACATCCCGCCCGTTGACTTAAAAAGAATGAAAGAGCAATTTGGCATGTCGTTCGTCGTCATCAAGGCGAATGACGGCGCGCTCTCATCGCGTTACGCAGCAGAGCATGTTCAAACGGCAAAAGACGCCGGCTTGCCGTTTGGATTATATGTGTGGCTGTATCCCGATAATCGCGTGAGTATTGATGCACAGGTGACGGCGTGGGCAAAGTCATACAACGATTACAAGCCACCGCTTGGTATTTTTATTGATGCGGAATGGACAACTTATGCCGGACAGCCCGCGAATCCGTCGGCTGTTGATTTGAGGCTGGCGCATGACAAACTCAAATCGCGTATCGGTGTAACATCAACGACATACACCGCCGCCGGATATGCGGATGTGTACCTTAAAGGATTTGATTGGAGTCGTGAGCCGTTGTGGGTGGCGCATTACGGTGTGGATGTTCCGCAACTTCCGAAGGGGGCAACAAAGTACCAGTTTTGGCAGTTTACAAGTCAGTTGGACGGCGCAACTCTTGACCCCAGTGGCAATAAGTCGCTGGATGGGAATTATTACAACGGCACGGCGGAGCAGTTCGCCGCGCAGTACGGCGGGACAATTCCGCCGAATGGAGGAACAATGGAAAAATGGATTACAAACGTTGATTTGAACATGCGGAGCGCTTCGTCAGTTACCGGCGCATTGATTCAAACCATGCCAAAAGGCTCTTACATTTGGGGAACGGTTGATGCCGCAACGGGATGGATTAGCATTAAGTATTTGCAAAAGCCGGGTGAGCAGTATGCAACGCTGTTGACACAAGCAGCGTATTGCTCTGGGAGCGCGACGTATGTCACCAAGCAGGTTTACGGTGACCCGCCGCTGTCGGCGATTACCGAAGATGTTACTGTAATCATCCAGCGCCCAGGCTGGAAAGACTTGACGCTGACGGGCAAACAAGAAAAGATTTAATACTTGGGTGTTAAATGCAAATAACAGTCACGATTGAAACTCCAAGCAAGCCCCCATTATGGCGGGTGCTGCATGATTACGAAATCTGGCGCAAGCAGCCTATTTTGCCAGCGTCTCACGGACAAGTCGAGAAAAGTAAAAGTAACTGGGCGTGGCGTGTTGGATTCCCGGAGGTGTACTGGTTATATAATACGCATAGCGTTCCATTTACGGAATCATGGCAAAGGTTGTCTTTTGCTCTCAATCCCGGCATTGACCCTAAAAAATGGCGCGTGGTATATGATGATCACCGCGCATTTATGAACAATTCAGGCTTTTGGACTACGGGAAGCCCATATGCGTATGTACCGCGCAAAGACTATATTAACGGTATTGACTTGCAGGGCGAAATGCCGTCGTGGGATAAAATAAGAGTCTGTGGCGGAGCAACAGTAAGCGGCAAGGTGGATGGTGATTATCTTATCGTTGACACATTGGATTATTTCAATCCGCCGTCACTTGACTGGCTGTTGCAGCGCCCCTGGTTGTATTTTCGGGCTTTGATTACAGCCAGGACGATTGCCGGTAAGCCAGTGGTTTATGATTTTCCGCAGCGCGCCGCGCTGCCGGTGTGGATACCGTTGGTGGCGATTTACCCTGTTAAGTTGCCGCTTGCCATACTAGAGAGTGTTACAGATATTGCCAACCCGCTAACAGTAGGTGTATAATAGCGAAAAAGGAGTAAACTATGGAATGGAAAAAATTAGTTGAGGCGGTTCTCGTTCCGATTGTCGCTTTTGCAGTTCGTTGGTTATTCGCGCTTGTCGGCGCGATTGTGTCGGACGATGTTCTGTTCGCGCTTGTCGGCGCGATTGTGTCGTGGATTCTCGCGCAGTTCTTTGGTACGCCCGTTGCGCGTGCGCTGCGCTTGATGTAAGACGTTTCATCTCCTCCTTGTTTGCGCCGCCCCCGCTATCACAGCGGGGGCGGTTGCGTTAAAAACTCTAATCTTGTATTAATCTTTCACCCCTTGACAAATGTTACCGCATGGGGTAAGATTACAGCATAACAAAACAAAAAGGAGATGACATGAACGCAATGAACGCAGTTGAGAAAAACGCCAAAAAGTTTTTAGATATGCTGTATGCCCCTTGCGGGGGTTGCGGGGACATATGGTGCGCACACCCCTCCGCGCCAGCGGAGGATGTAGAAGAGGTAGAACTACAACTCCCCGCAGAACGGGGAGAAAGCTACCCTCGGTGCGGGGGTAGCGCCTGGCAGGAGGTATATTATCCTGTCGCCCTGATCAGGGGTGACGTGGTGGCATTCGGCTACAGAGTGTCTTCGTGGCACGGGGGATACAATTCGGGCCACGAGTACAATGACTACGCTGTTCCCGCCTCGTCTTCCGAATTGTTCAGGTTGATGAAGGCGTGGAAGGGATACTAACACGCCTTTAGCCCTCCCGGTAGGTGGTTAGACCGGGAAAGGAGATAAATCTGCGAGCAGAAAAATGATTACCATAAAAGAAGCGATGAAAAGAACAAAGTCAATCACCCCGTCAATCACCGCGCGCGGTTTGCGGTTTGCCTGTATGCGCGGTGATGTCCCCGGCGCGCAGAAGCCGGGGCGCGACTGGCTCATCCCCCCTGAAGGGTTGGAGTATTTTTTGCTCCACCGCCGGAGGGGGGGGAAGGCGTGGAAGGTTGACAAAGTTGAGGGGGGTGTAGTAAAGTAGTCGTGTTCATGGCTGCATCCTCCTTTCTGCGCCGCCCGGTACTGCCGGGCGGTTCGCGTTTAACACCCAAGTATTAATTACAAGAATGTAACATTTTGCAGGTGAAAAAGTCATGAAAATATGGTATAAGGCGATAGCCGCCGCATCTGCGTGGCACGCTAACGCAAACCAAAATGTTAGCGGCGAGTGCGGCGGTTTTTTTGAGGAATTATGGCGAAACAGGCAGTCACTGAAGAACAACTTAAAGCGGCACTAGAACCAATAACGCGTGAGGTGAACGACATGCGACTTGAACTTGCCAGTATGAGGAAGGTTGTTACAGGCAATGGGACTGGTATCGGATTAGACGAACACATCAGAAATAACAGGCGGGATATTGACAGGCACGAAGAACAACTTCGCGGAATTACTGTGCTTGCCAAACAGGTTGATGTGATAGAAAATAAAGTGACATTTATGACAAAAATCACTTGGTTTGTTTTGACAATCGGCGGAGGCTATGTGATTGTGGAGATTGTCAAATTCATCCTTAACAATATATAGAGGCAACTTGAGAAAGCCATGGACAAAAAACGACATAGATTTGTTGGTAAAGTTGAAGGGGGAGGGCAAAAGCGATTATCAGATAGCGGTACTAATGGGCAGAACTTATGATAGCGTCAATGCGAAACTAGCCCGTATCCAGAAAACCGCTCCAATCCCCAAGTCCTCTTTCCCGGTATGGGACAAGCCGCTGAAAAGCCAGGGGGACGCGCTGATACTGTCTGATATCGAAGCCCCATTTCAGCATTCGGATTTCATTAACCGCTGTCTGGATTTGGCATACTCCTGGGGGATACAGGATTTACATCTTGCCGGCGACTTGTTGCATTATGACAGTTTGAGTATGTGGGGGAGTGAATGGGTGGAACCGAAGAGCGAACTTGTCGAAAAGATATTAGATGTATTTGATTTGTCAGAAAGAGAATTGATTAGGAAAAAACTTGAGGATGCTGGATTCCTGGCCGAAAGCGGGTTGTCCGGTGAATTGGCAGAAGCGCGGGCGGTATTTCGTAATTTTGAGATGTTCGAAAACGTTTACGTTGCGCCCGGCAACCATGATGACCGTCATTTGCGTATGCTCCAACAGGCATTAGAGCCGCGCGAATTGCTCCACCAAATAGACAGGCATAACGATAAGCGTTGGCATATTGCCCCGTACTATTACACGCTAATTGAGACAGAGGCGGGAACGTTTCGGGCAACGCATCCGCGCAACGCCGGCAGGACGGCGGCGCAGGATTTGGCGGTGCAATTCCACCAACACGTTATTATGGGACATTCCCACCGCTGGAGCGTCAACCGCGACCCGTCCGGTAAGTTTTGGGCAATCCAGACCGGGCATTGTGTGGATGAGACCCGACTGGCTTATGTCATGCAGCGGGATGCCAAACGGGACGCGCATGTGTTAGGTGCAACCATTATTCGCGGCGGGTATCCGTTTGTGCTGTGTCCCGAATCGCCGTTTGATGCGCTGAAGCGGATGTAAATCAGGGTATAATGAATAATAAAGATATATTTGTCTGCTAACAGAGCGAAAACAGAATGACAGTAAAGAAAAAAGTCCCTAAAACCGCATGGAAAAGGGGGCAAAGCGGTAATCCAAAAGGCAGACCCAAAGATGGCGAATCTTGGGCTGCCATTATAAAATCGGTTGGCGATATGTATCCGACCGATTTGCTTGCGTTTATCGGTTTTGATAATGACCTGGGGCGGATGTTACAGCAACTTCCCAAAAATGTGCAAATGAAATATCTTGTTACAGCCCGTGTATTTAGTTCGTTGCTATTTGAGCCGTCCGCTGGATTGTGGAAAGAGTTAATGGAGCGTGTTGACGGCAAGGTAACGGAGCGTGTGGACGTATCGTCCGAAAACGGCATCAAATTTATCGTGGAGATTGTAACGGATGGAAAAAAGACTCCGCGTACAGATGAATGATATATTTGTCCCGCATCTGGATGATACCGCGCGAACACAGATATTTTTCGGTGGTTCGGGCAGCGGTAAGTCATGGTTTTTGTCACAGCGGCTTGTGCTGGACCTTATTCGCGGCGGGCGGAATTATTTGGTTTGCCGTCAGGTTGCCCGAACCATCCGCTCATCTGTTTTTCAGCAAGTAGAGCGCGTCATTCGTGAGTTTGGATTGAGTGATATGTTTAAGATTAACCAAACCGAAATGAAAATCACCTGTATGAATGGCTATCAGGTGCTTTTCGCCGGCTTGGATGACGTGGAAAAGATAAAGAGTGTCGTGCCTGCCGTAGGTGTGATTACGGACATATGGGTAGAAGAGGCAACAGAGACAGAGCGTAATGACGTTATGGATTTGTACAAACGTCAGCGCGGCGGTGATGAGACAATCCGCAAGCGCATGATTTTGTCGTTCAACCCGATTTTACAATCTCATTGGATTTATACAACGTGGTTTTCCGGGTTGGCGTGGGCGGACGACCAAAAGATATACCGTGATGATAATCTGCTTATCCTCAAAACCACATACAAGGATAATCGTTTCCTGACAAGCCAAGACAGGCACGACTTGGAAAACGAAACGGATAAATATAGGTACAATGTTTATACGTTGGGTAACTGGGGCGTCTTGGGACATCTTGTCTTTACCAACTGGAGCGTCGCAGATTTGACAAGTATGTATGACACGTTCACAAACCGCCGTCACGGTTTGGATTTTGGATTTTCGGCAGACCCGGCGGCGTTGTGGACTGCTCATTATGACGCCAAGCACAAGACAATATATGTTTACGATGAGATGCTCCGCACAGGCATGACAAACGACATGCTCGCCGCGGAACTGAAGGAACGCATTGGTAACGATATTGTCTTTTGCGATTCGGCAGAACCGAAAAGCATTGCCGAATTGAGAAAATATGGGGTAAATGCGCGTCCGTCGCGCAAGGGACGGGACTCAATTGCTTTTGGTTTGCGCTGGCTGCAAAGCCAAAAGATTATCGTTGAAAAAAAGTGTGTCAATGTCAAACACGCCCTCAGTGTGGCGCACTGGGAGGAAGATGCCGGCGGAAACGCCCTCCCCCGCATGGCGAAAGAAGCGGACGATATTATAGACGCGGCACGATATGCGCATGAAAACGATGCACTGCAAAGCAGGATGCAAATCGCACGTGGGACATTTTGGAGACCGGAAACTTTTGCCCCGCAGGTTACAGAGTTGCGCCCGCCTGAGGAAGTTGAAAGGATGATAATGGAATATGAAAAGCATATTTGACAGAGATGAGTTTGTGCAATACCGCCCCCAGTGGCTAAAGCGTAAGCGCGTGCTTGAGGAGCGGGCATCATATTATGACGGCAGTGTGTACACGCGGATGAAGAATACCATGCAGGTGCTTGGACCCAAAATTAGCGGCAGTATCAAGCCGATGTTTATGCCGTTATCGCGCGCTGTGGATATTGACGCCGGACTTTTGGGGCCGGATTGGAGTTTCCCGCAGGATGAGCCGCGCTTCCGGCAATGGACAGATGCGCGCGACTTACTCTTTGACATGTCAGACTGGGATGTCAATGGAGTATTACTTGTGCATTATGGCGCACAATATGGGTTGTCTGGTTTGCGCGTTGCAGATTTGCGGGACAAGGGATATATTACAATAACCCCTGTTCCGCCGACAAAATACATACCCGTATACGGCGATAACGTTTACGATAAGCAGCCGTCCGCCGTAATTTGGTGTGAGCAAATAGATGGTGGTGGTGAGATATATGAGTATGCCGAGTACATTACCCCCGAAACAATCCGCACGTTTCGGGATGGTGAGCCGTATGGGTATGCTGGGAACGATGCGGAGTATCCAAACTCAATCGGAGCGTTACCAATCTTTGAGTGCTATCATATCAATGACGGCACGGAATACGGCGCGTCAACGTATGAGCGTGCAATGCCCCTCATCAACGAAGTCAATAACATGGCAACCCACCTGGCGGACATAATCAGGCGCAATGCCGAACCGCAGGCGGCAATCATTGGAGCAGACCCGTCCGAACTTACCCGCAGCGGTGATGTGATGTGGTATTTGCCAAGTGGAGCGTCGGCGGAATTTCTTGCTCCCAGTATTGACGTGGCTGGAGTGTTGGACTTTATTCGTGAGGTGCGTGAGGGCGTCAAAGAAATGCTCCCCGAATTGGCGTGGGATGAAATTCGGAAAAACGGACAAGTAGCATCCCTAACGCTTGAAATCCAACTCCAGGAACTGGTTATTAAAATGCGCCGCATCCGCCCAAACTATGACCGCGTGCTAACGTATGTCATGCAGTTGTGCGGAAAGCTGCTTCCGTCATTGTCTGCTCTTGACGATGATGAATTAGTGCTTGACACAGACCGCCCAGTGTTGCCGATGAGCGAAGCGGACAAGATTGATATTGAGATGCGGCAACTGGAATTAGAGCGGATGCGTAACGGCACAATCGCGGAGGGCGTCAATGCCTGATGTGAGACAGGCGCAGAAATTTATGCGCTTGATGACAGAGGTTGAGGAAAACTACTTGCGCGACTTGAGACGGTTGCAGCGCGAAACACGCCGCAACCTGCTTGATATTTTGGAGCGTAACGGCACAAGCCGCCTGGCAGTTGAGCAAATGCAGGTTGAAATAAAGATGCTGAAGCGCCGCGTGGAAGAGCGTGCCAGATTAGCGTCGAAGCGTGTGCGCGAAGTAACCAAAAACTACACGGCAAAACAAATCGAAATAGCCCGTAGAGTAATGCCGGTGCGGGTTGATGTCGGACAGATAACGGCGGAAGCCGCGCAACTGGCTGCGGACGGGGAGCAAGAGATTATGACAAGCGCGCCGGCATGGATTGGACAACTTGCGACAAGCCTGCAAACTGGCATGTCGCAAATGCGTCTTTCGCAAACACCACAGCAAGACGCAATCGCAAGATTATTGAGCGAGGATATTGTAGACGGACGCGCATCCGCTTGGCACTCATCTGTCAATGCTGCAGAATTGGAGGAGCGGCGTAATATATGGCAGTACGCTATCGGTTTGACGGTGTTATACTTGACCGGTGTCAACAAGCAGAGCGATGAGGTGCAATTTCAAAAACAGGCAATTGCAACGATAGACGAAAATACTACGGAGTGTTGCCTAAAGGTACACGGACAAATACAGCCATTTGATGAGCCATTTCATCTGACGGGAACGCCGCGCTTTGCGGATTATTTGCAAAATCCGCCGTTTCACTGGAACTGCCGCACGTCAGTCGCTTTGTACAATGAGGCTTTTGAGGAATTTGGAATACCAACCAGTGAGATGGTTGATGCGGCGCAAGCCGAACTTGAGGCGCGTGCTAAAACCGGGAAAAGAGTACCAATATACCCGTCCCATGCAACTGCGCGCCGTAAATAATATGTTATAATGGAGGCAAGATGTTTGAAGAAATCCGAATCCCGGTAACCACAGACGCCAGCGGCAATGCTGCGGTTGTGGATACCCACCGTATCAATGGGTATATTGATTCAATCGCGCTTGTTGCCGGGACATTTGACGCTGGCGTTGATGTTACCGTCACGCTGGAGACGCCGTATCTGTCCATTCCGGTGCTGACAAAACTAAATTTTAACAGTACGCAAATTGTATATCCGCGTGCCGCCGCTCATGCTGTTGCTGACGGCTCTGCGCTGGCGTCCTATGTTCCGATTGGCGGCGTGGGTGTTATTAAAATCGTTGTCGCGCAAGGCGGAATTAGCAAGTCTGGCGCGTTTGTGATTTCGATTGTAGAGTAACTATGGAACAGGAACCTCAGGAAACTACTGAAAACACTACAGAAAACAGTCACGCCGATTCTTTTCCCACGTCGTGGGAAGATGTTTTCAAACATCCACGTTTCAAGGAATTAACACAACGAGCAAAGACGGCGGAAGAGAAACTGGCGCAACTGCAAAGAGAACGCGAAGAAAGCGAAAAGAAAAAACTGGAAGAAGAAAAGAACTTCCAAGAGTTGTACAAAAAAGCGGAAGAAGCCGCAAAACAACTGGAAACAGAAAACAAGCGTCTTAAGATTGCCTACAAAAAGGGATTGCCGCCCCCCCTCATTGAAAGGATGCGCGGCGAAACCGAAGAGGACATGGAAAAAGACGCCGATGAATTGCTTGCTTTGATTGGCGATGTAACAAAGCGAGGCGTTCCGCCCGCTCCGAGAGGCGGAGCAACTCAAAAAGTTGATTTGTCAACAGAGCAAGACCCCGAAAAAATCAGGAAGTACGTCAAAGAACTTACTAAAAGATAGGCACGTGGTTCGTAGCACGTAAAAAACGAAACGCCTGTTAATCACACCAAAATATAGGAGATTAGCATGGCTAATATTACTACCACCCTTGTCGCCGATTCAATCCCCACGATTGTGGCGGCAGAGGCTTTGGGATTTCTGAAGGCTAACACCGTGTTAGCCCGTCTTGTCAACCGTAACTATGAGGACGAGGTTGCCTCTTACGGACAAACCATCAAAGTGCCTTATGGGGGCGCTCTGAGCGTCAACGATAAAGCCGCCAACACCGCTGTTACACTGCAAACCCCTACTGCGGCTTCCTACATCCTGACGCTGAATAAATACAAAGAAGTTTCCTTCCTTGTCGAAGACATTGCAAAGGCATTCGCGCGCCCGGACTGGCTTGAGGTGTATGCGCGTGGTGCGGTGATGGCGCTTGCCGAACAGATTGATGCGGACATTGCCGCGTTATATAGTGGCTTTTCGCAGACGATTGACGCCACTGCCGGCTTGTCCGAAACGCACATTCGTAACGCGCGTCGTCTTCTTAACGCTGCCAAAGCGCCGCTGTCCGAGCGGTATTTAGTCCTGCATGAAGATGCCGAGTACGAGCTCTTGGGCATCGAAAAAGTGATTAACCGCAATTACGCGGAGACGCTTGGGCAAAAGGCTGCCGATTCGTTTGTCGGTCAGTTTATGGGCTTCGGTATCTTCGTTGACCAAAAGATTGCGGTTGCATCTGGCACGCCGAACCAGACCAAGAACCTTGCGTTCCAGCGGGATGCTATTATGTTTGCGTCCCGTCCGCTTCCGACCGCCCCCGACGGCATGGGTGTCAATCAACGCACGTTGGCGGAGGACGGTATCGCTCTGCGTGTTACGATGTCGTACTCCCCGGACTATCTTGGCGCACAGTTTACGCTTGATGTTTTGTATGGTGTGGCTGAAATGCGCGACAATCACGGGGTTGTTATCTCGACCGCCGAAATCTAATCCAGTGGCGGGGAGGCGCTAATACGCCTCCCCGCTGAAAGGCAAATATGACGGACGAAAAGAGTTACTATATTGTCAATCCCAAAGGTGCAATCCACATTGTGAGCCGCGAACATGCACAATGGAGATTGCAATCGCCGGGCTGGCGTTTTGCGACACCCGAAGAAATCCAAAAATACAATGACGCTGGCGGAAACCAACGCTGGGACAAACCACTTGCAGCCCCCTGGAATCCAAACGTGCTTGAACAAGACGTTCCTGTGGTAAAGCGTAATGACAGAAAATAACATCATCTATAATGGACGCTTCCTCCATAATCTCAACGGATGGGACGTAAGCGGCGGAACGGTTTACAGCGCCGGCGATGCAGACGAGCATTACGGCATCTGTGTTTTGCCTGTTGGTGGAACGGTTAGCCAAACGTTTGCCGTTATTGGCGTCAAGCAATACACGTTACATGTATCCGTCAAGGCGACTGCCACTTTGTTGGCTGGGCAATGCACGCTTGAGATTAGAGACGGGGATGATAATCAAGTTGTGTCAATGTCGCTTAATGGCGGTACAGCGTGGATGGACAATGAGGTTATTTATGGCTTGGCAGAGGGTACAACCTATACTCTAACCATTAAAAACGTATCTGCTCCCGGAAGCGTGAAAATAGATGATGTCTGGCTGTGGTATATCCCGGTAACACGCGCGCAAGCCGCCGAAACTGTACACGCCAAACTTGGCAGGCTGGCAACGGAACGCGGATTGACGACCACACCAGGCGGGACGTTGACCGAAGGCTCTTATACCCGTGCCATTAACGCCGCATTACGACATATCGGTGCAATTGACACGGACACCGGTGAGCCGTCCGTGCGCTGGGTTGATGAGGGCGGCGTAAAATTATTTATTGACGCTGTGGAACGAGAGATACTTGAACAACTGCGCCTTGATTACGTTGTGGAGGTTGACACATCAACCGGACCGTACAGCCAACAGTTATCGCAAAAGCGCGGCGCACTGGATGAAATTCTGGGAAAAAATTCGTCCCCGTCGAATGCGGGAGTTACGCAAAGGCGGCTGCGTTATGAGTGATTACTCACTTGCGACAATGACAACGGTGACTGCGACAACCAAACGCGCAACGCTAACGGGCGGCTATGCGTCTTACCTTGCCGCCCTAAAATGCACTCCGCCGGCTCCGGTGGATGCCGAAACCCGCCAAAGGCTTATGCTGGACACCCCCCACACCGTTTGGGAGGTATATTTGCAGGATAACCCCGACATAATCTCTGGAGACAAGTTTGTTGTCGGGACGAAAGAATATTACGTCAAAGCGGTTGAGCCTTATACATGGCTGCCGTCCGGAGATATGCGGGTACGGATTATTCTTGAGGATGTGCTATGAGATTTGACATTAGTCTTGAGGGTATCCAGCGCGTCCAGCAAAAAAATCTGCATCGTATTGCGTCCATGAAGCCCATGGGGAAAGTTGCCAATGCGGTGCGCTCTGCGCTTGTTGTGTTGCATCGTCACGCCGTACAAATTACGCACGTTGGCAAGTACCCAGGCGGGGGCGCGCTGAAAAACTCCCACCGTATTGGATGGGAAGGTGGACTGGAGGGCGTAATATACATTGACCCTCAAAGCGTAAGCCCAAGACGAAGTTCGCGCAAATACCGCCCTGCCGAATATGGTATTTACGAAAATGCACGCGGCGGCGAACATGCGTTTTACGACCGCACAGTCGCCGAAGTTGGCGAAAATGCCAAAGACATCGTGGTGGATGCCATTATAGAGGATACTATAAATGGCGAGTAACGTTATCGACCGCAAGACAATCCGCAACGCCCTGGCAACGCTGTTGAGGGGTGGATTAGATACGACTTGGGACGTTTGGAATTACGGCACATCCGAATTTGCCGGGCGCGCGCGTAACATCGTCGTGGCTAGCGGCGACACAGATTACCCCGTAATGGCGGCTAATGATTATGGCGCTTCGCGCCCTTCGGCGGATGCGGAATTTGATTTCAATATTGGAATATTTGTTCTATATTCCGATGATGCACAATCATGGACGCCAGAAAACTCACAAGATGCACTTGATGACGGGCGCAAACTAATAACTGATATTATCCGCGACAACCCGGAGACCGCGAATTGGACATACATGCGCCTCAATGGGCGCTCACGTGTTGGCATTGCCGCAGACATAGGCGGTAAGCCTTATCGCTCCGAGATTGTCCCGGTACGTATCACCATCTATTAGGAGGTAATATGCAATACGTTGTAGCCGCCGGGCATACTGTCTGGCACAGCAAAGAGGAAAAGGTATATCGTGAGGGCGAGAAAATTGACTTGTCTCATCTCACACAAGAACAAATTGACATGCTTGTCAAATCCGGCGTTATTGCCGTGATGACGGCGAAGGAGAAATAACATGGCGAAATATACCGGCAAATCAATGGAGTTTAAGTTTGGAACGTTTACGATTCCGAGCGGCTCACTTACCAAAGTTGAAATCTCCCGAACACGCGATGAACTGGAAGCAACCGGGGCTGGGCAACAGGATAAGGAATTTTTTCCGATGGAGCGTTCCGCAACCGTGACAATTGAAGGATGGGATGATGCCGCTGGAACAATTCGCGCCGCCCTTGAGTACACAACCGCAGAAGCGTCAATGACGTTTTTCCCGCAGGGCAACACGACTGGCAAGCCGTCTATTACCGGTTCGGCATTTGTCACACAGTTTACAAGCGGTGTTGTGCATAATCAGGTTGTGCCATTTTCCGTGACTCTCCGCGTTAATGGTGCTTTGACGTTTGGCACTGTGGTATGAGGCACATACATAACGGATATACACTTGAGTTGATTGACGCGCCGCTTGTGCGTCACTGCATTGCTCTTGAGAGAGAGATACAGGCGGCTAAATCCGTCAATGTGCGTGCAGCATTGGAAAGCGCATTAACAGAGATTGACGAAATCTCTTTAGCCGATGATGGTATTGCCAATCAAATTGTAGTATCTGCCGGTAAAATAGCGCGTAAGGTGAAACGTGCGTTGGACGCACTTAACCGGAGTGAGACAATGACACTATCGGCGGATAACGCCGTTATCGTTGACGCCGCAAGAGCGTCAGGCTGGTTGATTGGATGTACAAAGGACGGACAAAGCGTATTGCCGGATAAAGCCGAGGACATCCAGCCCCCCTGGTTGTGCCAGTGGATTGCCAAGATGATAATGCAACAGTACCAAGAGGCGATGGTAATTCCAAAAAACTAATATTGGCGGCGGCTGATTATGCCGAAAATAATATAACACAGCCGCCGCCGGAACTGTCATTAGGCTGGATGTTCGAAAGATGGGGCGTACAAGTGTACGGCGCCGACGTTCCGGCGATATTGTTATATAGGGCTGCAACATTGCTTAATGTATATAACGCTTTCACGTCCGAGCGCATGGCAGACAACCTTGTCAAGTGGGCTGAGCAATACCCTATGTACGCGGATACTGTAACGCGCGTCAGGAAAATGAGGAACGATGCCTCCTGAAGATATTCTCATTCGGTTTTCGGTTCGGGATGACGGTACACCCGTCATTGAGCGCGTTAATAGCAAGTTTAAGGACACCAAAAAAAATGTAGAGGGGTTATTACCTGGCTTCGAAAAGGCGGGGCGTGGTGTCGGTGATTTCATTTCGCAAAACGCCGCGCTTATTGGAACGGTTACGGCTGTTGGACTTGCGCTAAAGGCGTCTTACGATGCTTTTCAAGGTTATGCCCAACAGGTGCGCGACATAGCGTCAATTTCGGGGGCTGGCGCGGAGGAAACAAGCCGCCTGCTGCAAGTGTTGGATGATTTTCAACTTGGCGCGGAAGATGTGACCACCGCAACCCGTGTGATGACAAAAAACGGATTGACGCCAACCATTGAGACGCTGGCAAAACTATCCGACCAGTACCTTGCAATACAAGACCCGATGCAGCGAAATCAATTTATCATTGACAATCTTGGACGCAGTGGTTTGCAATGGGTTAACGTTCTCAAACAGGGCGGTGACGCCCTAAAGAGGATGGGCGATGAGGTAAATAAAAATCTAATCCTATCGGATGAGCAAATCAGAAAAGCGGAGGAACAGCGTCTTGCGATGGACGCTCTTGCCGATGCCTGGCAGGGATTTAAGGTACAACTTGGCTCTGCAGTTGGCGAAATCATTCTGGCAAACAAACACGAAGCCGAAATGCAAGCGCAACTTGAAGATTTGCTTGGAATGAATTTCGATACAATCTCTCGCGCGGCGGCAGCCAACCGTGAGTTTGGCGATTCTGTTTTTGCAATACGCAAGCAAATCGAACGCGGGCAAGCCGCAACGGATTACTGGACAAGATGGCTTGAAACCAGTGGAGAGGTTATCCAATCTGACGCCATCCCTAATATGGAGGATTTACAGAAGACTTACGAAAATTGGCTTGACTTACTCAACAGCGTAAGCGATGAGTACGTAAAGCACAATCAAGATATGGCTTCAATCTCCGAAGAACGCGCCAAAGTAGAGAGCGAGATGCAAGCCGCTCTTGCGGCGGGTTGGTGGGAGAACTCCGAAAAAGTTATGGGTTATAAAGACAAACTTGCCGAGTTATCGGATAAGGAGGCGGAATATACGGAGCAATATCAGAAAAATGTAAATAGCCGCATTCTCGCCGGGCTGGCAGAAAATCTCGCGAAAGGTGGATGGACAGAAGCAGAATTACAATATTATGAGCAAGTTGGCTTGCAGATGGGAATTTTCACGGAAGACTCCATCGCGCAAGCGCGTAAAGTGCGGGAAGAAATCCAGCGCTTGACAGACGAATTTAACAATATCCCCGAAAAGAAATATGTGGATATTGTAGTATCAACCTCCGGTTCGAGGTCAGACATATTACGCGAAAGGGATGTTGCTTCCACGAAAGGATATGCCACTGGTACGGGCGGCTGGTTGACAGTACCACCGGGATACCCCAACGATTCATATCCCGTAATGCTGTCTAGCGGCGAAAAGTTTGCGGTTGTCCCATCCGGGAACAGCGCAGGATATTCCGTTCCGTCATCATCATCTGACGGAATGAGTAACATAATCCCGATACTCAAACAATTTGCGGACGAAATCGCGCGCGCCAACCGGGCGGCGTTTGAAAAAGCGACCAGAAAATGATAGATATTACTTTCAAGGTTGAATTAGATTTGCCGGTTTTTCTGATTGACCAAAACGGCTTTTTTTTGATTGATTCGAGCGGAAACTATTTGATGAGCTTGGGGTGGTACGATGTTACAAATGATGTAGTGCCATCCCATGGGTTTACATGGACGCGCGGCAACAGTGGGCGCGGCGTCCTTGATAGAGTTGCCGATATTGGCACGTTTACATTTGCACTTAATAATAGCGAGTATAACGAGCGTGGTATATATGGATTATATTCCCCCGACAGTCCGAATCGACAAGAACGGTTTGACTTGTCCACAAAAGTGCGTCTCACACTGTACAGCGGGGGGAACGAATACAAAGAATGGCAGGGTAAGATAAGCACAATTGTCCCGCTTATTGGACGTTATCGTCAGCGGATGACGTTGATAACCGCAGAAGACTGGATGGCAAACGCATATCGTGATACGGTATACGGCATTACCGTACAGCAAAACAAGCGCGATGACGAAATTCTGAATATCCTCATGCCGCTTGCGTCAAAACAACCGCTTGCAAAGAGTTTCTTGACCGGCGATGATATTTACACCTACGCATTACACGATGAAGATAGTACCGGTACAACGCTGGGGCGTGTGTTTCAAAAACTTGCCGAATCGGGGATGGGGAAAATATTTCTCGACGGCTACGAAACGCTGAAATATGTTCCGCGCTCATCCATGATAATTTCAGGTGCGCCGGCAGCAACGTTTGATAATAACATGCGCGACATGAAATTGTCGCGCTCCAAATCCCAGCGGGTGCGCGAAGTAATTGTCAAAACATACCCAGTACAATTAGATGCTGCTCCAGTCGTGTTATGGCAGGCACAGCGTGAAATATCTCTTGCCCCATCACAGCAAATTACATTTGATATATCGTTCCGAGACCCGAATGAACGTGCTGTCCGTGTTGCCGCAACACAACTAACAACGCCGGCGGCAAATACGGACTATAAATTTTCATCAACAAGCGGAAGTGGAACAGACTTGAATGCGTCATTGTCGATAACAACAGTTCTCAAAGGCGATGTAGCGACGATAACACTGAAAAATAACGCGGCTGTGACAGGATATTTATGGTTTCACCAGCAACGCGGATTAGGCGTATATCTTTATGAGCCGCTTATCATCCGTGAGGCTGCGGGACAACCTGACGGTGAGATATTGACAATTGACATGGTGTATCAAGATGATTACAACGTAGGCAAAGATATTGCACAATCGCTTAAGTATTTCTTGTCAACCGACAGGACTGATGTCGAATCAATTACATTTTTCGGCAATCATGATACTACATTGAGAGATGCCGCATTTCTGCCGCTTAACAGTCTGGTTGGTGTGAAAGAAGCACAAAGCGGAATCAGCGCATCATATCTTGTCAACGGCTATAGCAAAACTCTGCGCCCTGGGCGCGTGCTTGAAGTAACTTATTATCTTACCGCAGCCAATCAAATTGATAATGCGTGCTATCTTGATGTCGTAGGCATGGCGGAGTTGGACAGTACGGCTTATTTAGGAGCGTGATAATGAAGACAATACAACCTGTATATTTACATGGAAGATGGATGGTAATGTGTCCAAAACATTCAACGCTTGGCGCAATGGATGCCGAAGCAGAATATATTTGCCCGGTTTGTTATCCTCAAGCCATAGCGTTTTTTTTACGCCTTGAAAACGGTAAACTTGTAAAAGAGCCTGATAATAGCGCAAGAAAAACCGCCAGGGCGTTGGCAGAGCAAAACGATGAGGTATATAATGTCGTTATGCCAGGCAACAAAGAAGAAATCGAAAATATTCTCTCTACTCTTCCGCCGCATTATCAAAACTGGCGTGGAGAATCAATTGACGAAGTGAAAAAAAATGCGGCATTTGTACTGCATGTCATTGACAATTACGAAAAGCGCAATAAATCACTGGACGGTTAAACATGCCTGTACCAACCACCTACACATATACCGCCCTCGAACTTCTGACGGCGGCAAAAATGAACAATGACAATAACATGCTCCAGACTGCGTTAAATGCAGTTTGGGAGCCGGTTATTATCATTATCCCGTTAAATACACAGACTGCATTATCAGCCGGCAATAACATTAGGCAGTTCCACATTTCGCCGCGTTTTAATGGCTGGACAATTTCACGCGTCACAGCATCCCGCGATAGTGGGACGGGGCTTGTTAGCATACAGATATATAACATCAACAAGGCTGCCAACGTACTGTCAACGCCGCTAACGATTGATAGCGGCGAAACATCCTCAAGCACAGCCGCAACGCCGGCTGTTATCAATACCTCTTATGATGACGTTGCGTCTTATGAGAGATTACGTATTGACGTTAGTTCCGCCGGAACGAATACGTTATATGCGGTTGTAAACATAGAGTTGACCAGACCATGAGTACCACTACAATATATTGTGATTCTGGCGATTGCTGGGCTGATAAAGCGGGTAACTTTTCGTCCACTGGCACACAATTATATGTCGTTGATTCGCCGGGCGTGACAAACTCAAATGTCAGAACGTGGATACCGTTTACTATCCCGTTTCGCGGGATAACAATCAATTCCGCCTACATAACGATTACAGCGAATGCTACGTCCGACACCGCAACCGGCAATATACGATTCGGATGTGAGGCGGCTGATAATGTTACGACGCCGGTTAGTGCTGCGGATTTATATGCGCGCCCATTAAGCGCCTATCTTGAAACACATTCAATCGGACAGTTCGTCTTCGGGACGGCATATACATTTAAAATAGATAACCCGATTCAGGAGACAATCAATCGCCCAGGCTGGAGAGAGGGAAACACTTTAGCGGTAATCATAGACGATGTGGATATTGGAGATTCGCAGAGAAGCATATACAGTTATGAGGGTAATGCTTCTTTACGCGCCTACCTCACCCTAAATTACACGGATGATTCGGGGATTGATTTTATCGTGGTGCTATGAAAAAGTATATTATCTTACTTCCGATTCTGGCTTTGGTATTACTCCCGCTCCCCAAATACGGAGAACACGGGGCGTTTAACACATGGACTGGATTATATTGGTGCGACAACGAGGCAGCTTGTTTGCACGAGATTGGACATGCACTCGACAAACGTGCCGGGTGGATAAGTCAAAGCCCGGGGTTTGCAAGAGCGTTGCAGATGTATATATTGACAAGCGCCGGCAAAGACGATAACGTTATTATCTTGTTGGCGTATGCCTTTGACCCGCCGGATGGACAAGAGCCAACAAAAAAAGAAATATATGCCATCTTGTTTCAAATGGCGGGCGGCAGGGAAGAAAACATGCCGATTGGATTACGCCAATTTTATGATTGGAATCTGGCTTATAAAATGATTGGAGATAACAAAAATGGCGAATAGAACTCTTTTATACCTTAAAACAACAGCGCCAACTGTAAGCAACGATACGTCTCAAGGTTATTTCGTCGGAGATATATGGCTGGACGAAACGAATGATGTAATTTATCAGGCAATAGACGTTAGCACCGGAGCGGCAATTTGGAAAAATCTATCCGAATATGACTGGGTACAGGTGATTGAGACATGGACGCGCACAGGCGATTATACATTCACCGTGAGCGGAGACGTAACCAGTAAATATCGCAAAGGCACGAAAGTTCGATTCAAACAAGGCGGCGGATACAAATATGGCATCATCAAGTCGTCCAGTTATTCGTCACCAAACACAACTGTGACGCTGATTAGCAATACCGATTACCTAATGACAGCAGGAGCGGTAACGGATACGTATTTATCCTATATTTCAACGCCCAGCGGCTTCCCGTCCGAATTCAACTTTTCGGCGGCGTTGACAAACGTGACGATTGGGAACGGCACGCTGGTTCAAAAGTTTTCAGTGGCGGGGAATTTATTTCTGTACCATGTTGAATTTAGTTTTGGTTCGACATCCGCTATTAGCGGAGATGTGTCATTCAATCCGCCAGTGACGCCATTGAGTTATAATGTCAACGCAAGAGACGCATTAGGGTTGGCTGTGTTTTTTGACGCCAGTGCATCAACAGGATATCAGGGCGCTGTGTTGCTTGACCCAAGCGGATATTTGGCAACGCGCGTGTCCATTGTATCTGGGACTTATATCATCAACGGTGCGACAAGTTCGGGATTGCCGTTCACATGGGAGAATGGCGATAAACTAACCATGAACGGTTGTTTTAAGTGGTAATAGACGATCAACCGGCTAGTTAGCCGGTTGATTGTTCTGTCTGGGCGGGTCGGGCGCTGCTCCGACTGACGGGCGCGTGCCTCATCTAGCGTTTCCGTCGGGGACGTTTGCAGTTTTTCTGCTCAAGGCTGCCAGGTGTGCGTCTGCTTTCCGCAATGCCGCCCAACGGTTTGCGCTACCCGCAGGGCGGATTAGCAAGACCAGTTCCGATAACAGACCTGACAATTTTAAGGACTTCTTCTTTTTGCCGCGACGTTAGCCCTGTCGGGTGCGCGCAATGTTTGGCGGCGTTTAAGCCAAGCATCGCGCTTTGCTCGCGCGGCTTCAAGGTTATCTGCAATCGTGGAAAATAAAGTACCATCTTGGTGACGATAATCATATTGCACACGGACAGGATTGCCGCGTTTCGTTTTATCTTTAAACTCGACATACTGCTCCCCACCGATGGGGCAAGTTGAAATTGTGGGTAAATGATTATTCATCGAATCTCCTTTGCGGGATTGCCGCCGAACGGTTTGCGTTACCCGCTTAGGGCAACTGCATTTATGCTTTCAGACGCGCCGCCTGCCCCAAGTCGGGTGCACGCTTTGTTAGCCAGCCTCTAATTTTTCTGCTATCTCAATAGCGGCAGCGGCTAATTTGCGCATATCTTTGGCTG
>Ga0209381_1001762_pt1 | contig 31960 bp, 35 predicted proteins | sample DewCreD2012metaG_FD_184111 | JGI IMG/M metagenome (GOLD analysis project Ga0209381, IMG submission 184111) | Hot spring sediment bacterial and archeal communities from British Columbia, Canada, to study Microbial Dark Matter (Phase II) - Dewar... ...
GTGCACAATATATTCCATTTTGGGTGTATATATGCACTTTTTGGGGCGAGGGGGTGCATATATAAACGAGTTAGCAGCAAATTTAGACCGACACCGTAACACAACCGACAACTCGACAAACTACAGAAAAAAAGAAAAAACATGAGTGAACTAAAATGGAAAGACGCAATCGTAAAAGTTTTTGAAGACGAGAAAAAAGCACTTCACTATACAGACATTGCAGAACTAATTGCTGAAAGGGGTTACAGAAAATCTTTGGGTGCAACACCTTCTGATACTGTTAGTGCTAACATGACAACTGACATTAACACGAATAAGGAAAAATCCATTTTTGCTAAGGTTGACAAAGGAATTTATATCCTTAGAAAGTTTCTTGACAACAATTCACAACTTGGGAATGAAGAAACAGAAGCGGAAATTGTTTCTACCCAAAAGACAACAAAGGAACGCTACAAAATCATTAATGCTTTTGGTATTTATTGGAACAGAAATCTTGTTCATTGGAAAACGACACCTGACTTATTAGGCATTCAACAAATTGGAGCATCAGAAGTAAACTTCAAAGACCAAATCGGCATTTACCTACTTCACGACAGTAGAGAAACAATTTACGTTGGTCAGGCAATTGAGCAAACACTTGGACAACGACTAAAGAACCACACCACTGACCGACTTGGCGGACGTTGGGACAGGTTTTCATGGTTTGGTTTTTACCCAGTAAACGAAAATGGCAAACTATTAACCGACATCAAACTTGACAACATAACCGTTCAAAATTTAGGTGACATTTTAGAAGCAATATTAATTGAAAGTATCGAGCCAAGACAAAATAGGAAACAAGGGAACTTATTCTTTGGACTTGAATATTTACAACAAGAAGCACCAGAAATTAAGAAACGACTGAAAGAACAAATCATAAGAGAACTAACTGACAAACTATGAGAAAATCTGCTGCTAACAGCGGTTTGGCGTAATGGCGGGTGCAGTGCTTTGTATGACAGTTTTGTGATAGGTTCAAGTGCAGTTCTTCGATTGAACTTTTGTGCTAAAAATCCGCCACTACGCCAAGCCGCAAAACGTTGGGTGCAAGTGTAAATAAAACAGCCGACCCGCAAATGGCACATTTGGTTTTTGCAGACACACGAGCCAACACTCATAAAACCAAAAGAGCCATTTTTTTCAACCGCATGGACTATTAACTGAATTAAAAAAGTAACTTTGTAGAATAAAAAATGAATATGACATATTACGATAAAATAAGAGAATTAACTAAAACAGTTCCAGTAACTTTGGTGGACTTCAGTCTTCCACGAGACCCTGCAAGAACACCGACTCAAGCATCATCAAACTTCATTACCAACAAAGAACAGGGTGATTGGGCTGAAAATTTACTATTTAGAGCTATAAACGAAACTTCAAAAAACTATGTCGCAGTGAAATATGGCAAGTCTGATGACTTAGTAGCAGGAGAAGATGGATTCGATATATTCTATCAAGATTTTCAAGACGAGCTTGATAGTATAGGAAAAAGACCTGATCTACTAATTTTCAGAAAAGAAGATTTCAACAAAGATTTGGGATATGATATAAGCCAAATACCACACCATACAATTACCGAGTATGTAAAAAAAGCTATAGCAGGAATTGAAGTAAGGTCAAGTGCGTTCTTAATTGACAAATACGAAGAAGCAATGCAGGTTAGGGCTGAAAAATTTAGTCAAATCGCATTGCAGACAAGAGACAAAATTCTTGCAGAATTTAAGGAAGAATTAAATCACCCTTCAAGACAAGCGTATATTGATCTACTAAAAAGCATTACACCAAAAACTTTATCTATAACAGATTTTAGGGTTCCAAATTGGAGTTCAACAGAACGGCTTTCGGAATTGAAAGCACACTTTAGAACACTCAAGGATGCAATTAAGGAAATTCAGAAACGGGATTATCTTTCCATTACCCCAAAGGTTGAAGACATTAAAGTTGTTTACAAATGGATTGAAACTTTCAATGTCCCTCATTTTTACTTTCAAGTTTTCTTTGATAAGGTTTACGGTATTTCATTTGAACAAATTCTCACAATAATCTCTGACCCCAACAATGAAGGAATAATTTTTTCAGTCGAAACTGATACCAAGAATCAGAATAAAACCACTATTAAAATCAATTCAAAGTCAGGAATACCTATTGCATCAAAAGTTGAAGAGCCAATACACGAAAGCGTTAGAAAAGAATTGGACAGGGGAAGACTTTTATTTTATGTGACATTCAAAGGTGGAACAGCGTATCTTGATGTGGACAATCTTATTAACATTCTTGGCATTGATAGTAAAGAATTCTAATGATTGATGTTAAAGACATATCGCAATCGACAAACAATCAAGTTGAGAAAGAATACTCTAAGTTAATTTCCTTGGAGCACAGGAAAAAGTTTGCCCAATTCTTTACGCCTTTTCAGTTAGCATCTTTAATGGCAGATTGGCTGCTAGGGAATAAAGACCTAAAAACAATTTTAGAACCCGCATTTGGTTTAGGAGTTTTTTCAAGAGCTTTACTCAGTAAAAAATTAGATTTATCAATAAAGGGTTTTGATATTGATGAAACAATTCTTTCCAAAGCAAAAGAGATTTTCAGCAATACACCAAACTTCGATTTATTTTTGGAAGACTATATGTTCAATGATTGGAACAACAAATATGATGGTATAATTTGCAATCCACCCTATTTTAAGTTTCACGATTATGACAATAAAACGATTTTAAATGAAATCGAAAATCGTTTAAAAATCAAGCTCAATGGTTTCACAAATCTTTACACACTATTTCTTTTAAAGTCTATCTATCAGTTAAACTCAAACGGTAGACTTGCCTATCTTATTCCATCGGAGTTTTTAAATTCAGATTATGGTAAACTTGTAAAATCGGCACTAATTAAGAATAAGGTTTTAAGGCATATTGTGGTTTTCGATTTTGAAGAAAATGTTTTTGATGATGCTTTAACAACAGCATGTATTGTGTTTTGCTCAAATGACAAGCACAATCAGAAAGTAAAGTTTACAACCATTAAAAATATAGATGATTTAGAACAGATTAGAAGTTACATTTCACAATATCCACATATTGATAGTAATGAATCAACTATTAATATTAACGACCTTGAGCCTGAATTAAAGTGGCGTAAATATTATCAAAAGCAAAACGTAATTAGATATAAAAACTTAATTCCATTTTCAAGTGTAGCCAAAGTTGTTCGTGGAATTGCCACAGGTGCAAATGAATATTTTACATTTACTAAATCTAAAGCAAACCAATATGGGATTGATGAAAAATATTTACTTCCATGCATCTGCAAAGCCGCTGACGTTAAAGGTAATTTTTTCACAAAAGATGATTTCACTTCATTAGTAAATAATAATAGACAAGTATTCTTATTAAACGCAATGGGTTCTAATGATGAAAATGTTTTAAAATACATTAAAATTGGAGAGACCTTAGGGATTGATAAAAAATATCTAACAGCTTGTAGAACACCTTGGTATTCTTTAGAAAACCGTCCACCTTCCCCAATTTGGGTTTCAGTTTTCAATAGAAGCGGACTGAAATTCATTAGAAATGAAGCCAATATCTACAACCTGACAACATTTCATTGTGTTTATCCAGTTCTAAATAGCTTGTTCGACAATGTAAATGTTGATATTTTGTTTGCATATCTTTTGACAGATGTTGCAAGAGAATTATTTGAAGACAACCGAAGAGAATACGGTAACGGACTTCAAAAATTTGAGCCTAACGACCTTAATAAAGCAATGATGCTTGACCTGACGTTGCTTGACAAGAAAACCGAAAATAAAATTATTGAGCTTTACAAGAAATTTAGGGAGACAGCTATAAACAAATCTGCAGACAACAGTTTTTTGAATGAAATAAACGACATATTTAAAACGAAATATTCCCAATGCTAAATAGCCACACACATTGCCAAGTCGCACCAGCAGACCCGCAAGCCAAAACTTGGCAAAGAGTGTGTCTTTCCCAAACGCACGGCAGACAGAAACGAAGTTGTAAATTGATAGAAAAATGACAGGAAAAATAGAACACCAGCACCCAACAAAGTGTATATGCCATAAGGGTTTAAGTGGGTATTCAATCGTTGTAGCCCGTTCAAACTTTTGTGTCGGTAAACAGGATACTGTCACGCAATCCCTTACGGCATATACACTCGACCGTTAGCAACAAGGCGAAAAAAGACATGCAATTATAAAAGTTCGGTGCAAACTTGGAGGAATTTATTTTGTTTTTTCTCCCCCCGCAAAAAGAAGAAGGGAAACCCTGACCCACATTGCAGCACATTTCCAAGCCCCCACAAGCCAACGCCCAAACCAAAGGCTTGTAAAAGAGCTGCAATTTTGCCTACACACTCGTGCTGAATTGTTACTTTTGAGCTATTAAGAAATGAACCGACAAAATGAAAAAGGAAATAGACAACAAACTCAACTTAAAAAACATCAAACCAACTGCAATGCGACAATTGGTTTTGCAAGTTCTAACAGAACAAAAAACGGCTATTAGTTTGCCTGAATTAGAACAAAAATTTGAAAAAGCCGATAAAGCAACTCTTTATAGAACACTAAAATCATTTCAGGAAAACAAACTGATTCATTCAATTGAAGATGGCTCTGGCTCTTTAAGATACGCACTTTGCGAAGATTTTTGCACTTGCGAACCAGAACATTTACATGTTCATTTTTTATGCAACAAATGCGGAAAAACGTATTGTATGAAAGATTTACCTGTTCCCCAGCCAGACTTACCCAATGGATTTGAATTTTCCAGTGCAAACTTTGTTGTCAAAGGTATTTGTTCAAATTGCAAAAAATAACTTTGCAACCCGGTTGCATGAACTTTCGGGTATCTTTGCCGTTGTAATTCAGAAAATACCGGTATTTTAAATGAAATATTTAGCAGTAATATTATCAATGTACGTAATGGTTTTAACAGCCATACCATGCAATGATGTACATGCTGCCAATACAAATTCTGTTTCTCTTGAATTATCAGAACAAAGTCCAAATCAGACAAACGATGTTGATTTATGTTCCCCGTTTTGTTTTTGTCATTGTTGCCAAACACTTTCATTTCCTTCATTTTTTAGTATTTCCTTTATCAATTTAGTTGAAATTACTATAGATTTTAAATTGAAAGAACCTGCAATTTCAAGTCCCGTTGCATCTATCTGGCAACCACCCAAAATATAATTCATTTTTCTTTCTTAAATATTGAGCAGTTGACTTAGACATCCTTGCATTGCCATGATACTGCGAACGTATTAAATTTGAACGCATAGAAAAAAATGCTGTACAGGATTCACATTAATAATTAAAAGAAATCAAATGATAAACAAAATCATAGCTTTTTCAATAAAAAATAAAGCCCTCATTGGTTTAATGACCATAGGGCTTATCATCGGAGGTATCTGGTCAATGACCAAAGTGCCATTGGATGCCGTGCCCGACATTACCAACAACCAGGTGCAGGTGATTACCACCGCGCCCAACCTGGGCACCGAAGACATTGAGCAGTTTGTAACCTACCAGGTGGAACTATCGGTGGCCAACCTGCCGGGGGTTATCGAAATTCGTTCGGTTTCCCGGTTTGGGCTGTCAGTGGTAACAATAGTTTTCGAGGACAATATGGGAACCTACCTTCCCCGGCAGTTGGTAAGTGAAGCCTTAGCCGAAGTGAAAGAAAAAATTCCACAGGGATTTGGGGAACCGTTTATGGCGCCAATCAGCACCGGATTAGGCGAAATTTATCAATACACGCTTGAAGTGCAACCCGGTTACGATACCGTTTATAACGACATGGAACTGCGCACCATGCAGGAATGGATTGTAAAACGCCAGATGGCAATGGTTCCGGGAGTAGTTGAGGTAAACTCCTTTGGCGGACGTGGCAAACAATACGAAATCTCCATAAACCCCGATAAGCTACGCAGCATGAACCTGACCATTGCCGACATTTTCGAGGCTTTGGAAGATAATAATCAGAATACCGGAGGGGCTTATATTGAGAAAAATTTTCAGGCCAACTTTATCCGTGGCGAAGGTTTGATGCGCTCGCTCGATGACATCCGCAACACGCCGGTAGCCAATGTAAACGGGCAACCTGTTTTTATACGCGATGTGGCAGAAGTGAAATTCGGAAGTTTTGTCCGTTATGGTGCTTTTACCAAAGATGGAAAGGGCGAGGCTGTCGGCGGTATCGTGATGATGTTGAAGGGCGAAAACTCAAATGATGTGATTAAAGATGTTAAAGAGCGAATGGCTTTAATTCAAAAATCACTGCCTGATGGTGTTGAAATTAAACCTTTTCTCGACCGCAGCAAACTGATTAAAAGCACCACATCTACAGTTGCCGAAAATCTTTCATTGGGTGCGTTAATAGTAATATTTATCCTTGTAATATTCTTGGGAAACCTTAGGGGCGGGTTAATCGTGGCATCAACCATTCCGCTGGCCTTGCTATTTGCATTTATCATGATGAACCTGTTTGGGGTGTGGGCTAACCTGATGAGTTTGGGGGCACTCGATTTCGGGATATTGGTAGATGGTGCAGTAATTATTGTTGAAGCCATGATATTTTACCTTCATCGTAAAAACCTTATCGGAACAAAACTTGACCAGGCGAAACGAAACGAAATTGCCTATAATTCGGCAAGCAAAATGATGAACTCGGCATTTTTTGGACAACTGATTATTTTGATTGTATTTATACCCGTTTTGGCCTTACAAGGTGTCGAAGGCAAAATGTTTATCCCGATGGCTATGACCTTTGGTTTTGCTGTTTTGGGCGTAGTTATCTTGTGCCTCACGTACATTCCGATGATGGCAGCCTTATTCCTCCAACCACCAAAAACAGATAAAAAAACATGGGGCGATAAAATTATTGGTAAGCTTGAAAAAATTTATACCCCGGTAATCGGATGGTCGCTTAAAAGAAGTTGGATTGTAATCACAATAGCATTTGTGCTGTTAGTTTCCGGTGGTTTTCTGTTTACCAGAATGGGAGCCGAATTTATCCCAAAACTCGATGAAGGCGATTTTGCTTTTCAGGCATTTTTAAAGCCGGGAACTTCATTAACCGAAGTAACAAAAACTTCCACCCGACTGGAACAAATTGTCTTGGAAAACTTTCCTGATGAAGTAGAAAGTATTCAAAGCAGGATTGGTGTGGCAGATTTACCCATGGACCCAATGCCTTTGGACATTGCAGATATATTTGTGATATTGACACCAAAAGACCAGTGGACACAAGCCGAATCGAAAGCCGAATTAATTGAAAAAGTAAGGGAAAAAGTAAGTGTTTTGCCGGGTATAAATTTTGAATTTACGCAGCCTATTGAAATGAAATTCAATGAATTGCTGACCGGAATACGTGAAGATGTTGCGGTTAAACTTTATGGCGACGATTTAGAAATTCTGGCAGCCAAATCCGAAGAAATTGCCGGGCTGGTTTCGGGAATTGAAGGCGTGGCAGGTGTAAAAGCTGAAGCCACACGCGGATTGCCGCAGATAACCGTTCATTACGACCGTAACAAACTTGGAAGGTATAACCTGAAAATTAAAGAACTAAATACCATAGTTGAATCGGCTTTCAGTGGTGGCGTTGCCGGAAGCATATACGAAGGCGAGCGGATGTTCGACCTGGTTGTGCGTCTGGACGAGGAACATCGACAGAGCATTGACGACATCCGAAACCTTTTTGTCAACCTGCCCGACGGTAATCAAATCCCTTTAAAAGAAGTGGCAGAAATAAGTTATCAGCCGGGGCCAATGCAAATCAGCCGCGACAATACCAACCGGCGAACTTATGTAGGGATTAATGTTTCGGGTAGGGATGTAAAATCACTTGTGGAAGAAATTCAAACCACCTTAGATGAAAAGCTGGATTTACCTACGGGCTATTATATCCGCTACGGCGGCGCTTTCGAAAACCTCGAACGGGCATCAAAACGCTTGTCGCTGGTTGTTCCGCTTGCTTTGGCATTAATTTTCATGTTGGTTTTCTTCGCTGTAAAGTCGTTTAAACAAACGCTAATGATTTATGTGGCTGTGCCGTTTGCCGCTGTTGGGGGTATATTTTTGCTCTATTTGCGTGATATGCCTTTTAGTATTTCGGCTGGCGTAGGTTTTATCGTCCTGTTTGGCGTTGCGGTACTTAACGGTTTAGTGTTGATTAGCGGTTTTAATGAATTGAAAGAAGAAGGCAAACTCCATATAAACGACATTATTAAAAAAGGTTCAATCCGGCGTATCCGTCCAATTTTATTAACAGCTTCAACCGATATTCTGGGCTTTCTGCCTATGGCGGTTTCCACGTCGGCAGGAGCAGAAGTTCAACGCCCTTTGGCTACTGTGGTGATTGGAGGAATGTTGACATCAACCTTGTTGACGCTTATTGTGCTACCTATTCTCTATAAATTTGTTGAAAGTGGCGTTAAAAAAATAAAAATGCCAAAAACAGCTTTAGGGATGTTTACCGTTCTTGTTGTGATTGCAGGTTTGGGAATTTCAGGAAATGCCAATGCGCAGGATTCTACGATAACATTGCCACAAGCCATTGAAAGGGCAAAAGAAAACTATCCGGCAATTAAGGCAGCCAAATTGGAAGTTGACAAACAGGAAGCATTAAAAGCTACGGCATACGAACTGGGAACGACTTCGATTTATACCGGGAAAGAAGAAGTAGGCAACAACGCACCGGGTATTCAAAACAGAATTGGGATTGGTCAGTCGGATATCGATGTTTTTGGTATTCCGGCAAAAAGCAAGTTAGCAAATGCACGTACCCAACAAGCTATTTCGGGGCAGTACCTTACCGAATATTCGTTAATCCGTGATGTTAGTATCGCATGGTACAATGCTGTACATGCCAAACAGCAATGGCAGCTATTTAAAGACCTTGACACCTTGTACACCGATTTTCAGAAAGCTGCGGAGTTGCGTTACAATACACAGGCAACTTCAAAAATCGAATATCTTTCGGCATCGGCCAAATACAAAGAATTGCAGGTGAATTTAAGGAAAGCCGAAAGTAACTATTTGGCAAGCTTGCAAATCCTTAACCAATACCTGCTATATCCGGGGGCTGTTGATGTGAATACTCAGGATTTAGGACAATATGTTTTTGAACTTGTTTCAGGAACTGATTCTTTGGGTGCAAGCCCTTTACTTGATTACTATTCAACCGGAATTGATGTAGCAGAATCGGCGTGGAAAGCTGAAAAGGCCAATTTCCTTCCAAAGTTAGACTTGGGTTATAAATGGCAATCGGTTGACGGCAATTCAGGATTTTATGGATGGGAAGTAGGTATTTCTGTCCCGCTGGCTTTCTTTTCACAATCGGGCAAAACCAAAGCTTCAAAAATTGACTTCCAAATTGCAAACCAACAGTACGAGCAAAAGGAACTGGAACTGAAAGCCGTGTACAACCAGCAAATCAGCCGTTACCTTACTTTGCAACAGGTTATCAACTATTATCAAAAAGAAGCATTGCCTCTGGCCGACGAACAAATTCAGGCTTCCAACCTGGCGTACCGTTTAGGCAGTATCGACTATGTCCAGTTTATTCAGAACACAGAAGCAGCCATACGGACAAAACAAGACTTTTTAATGCAACAGGCAGAATACTTCGAATTGTCTGCCCAATTAAAATTCATAACAGGTAAATAATCAACAAAATATAGTAACGATGAATACAAAAATAATTATAGCATTGATGGCAATCGCCACATTAATATCGTGCAACACAAAAAACAAAACAGCCGGAGAAGGCGAAGAACACGAAGAACATAGCCCCGAAGGCATTGTGATATTAAATAAAAACCAACGGGAAGCCCTGAAATTAAAATTGGGGTCTTTTCAAATGCGCAACCTAACCACGGTAGTAAAGACAAACGGGCAACTCGAAGTACCTCCTGCAAACAGCGCCGATATTACAGCCGTTATTGGCGGGAATGTAAAAGAGATAAAAGTATTCCATGGCGACCGGGTAAGCAAGGGTCAATTATTGGCAGTACTTGAACATCCGGATTACATTGCCTTACAGGAAAGTTTTGCCGAAGTTGCCAACAGGCTTGAATTTCTGGAACAGGAATTTGAACGCCAAAAAGAATTGTTTGAAAACAATGTTGGTGCAGGCCGAGACTTCCAACAGGCAAAAGCGGAATACAATACGGCAAAAGCAAAATACGAAGGATTAAAATCACGCCTGCAATTGCTGAATCTTTCGCCCGATAAAATTATGCAGGGCAATATTTCAAATACCATAAACATTAATTCACCAATAAACGGTTTTGTAAATGAAGTTAATATAAAAGTAGGCTCTTATGTTGATGCAAAAGACATACTGCTTGAAATAACTGACAACACCGCAATTCATGCCAATTTTATGGTTTATGAAAAAGATGTGCATTTGGTAAAAGAAGGCCAGAAAGTTCATTTTACGGTTTCGAACCGCCCCGATGAAGAATTAACAGCAACCGTTTTTGCAATTGGAAAAGAGTTTGAGGCCAATTCGAGGGCAGTTCATATCCATGCAAAAATTAATGAAAAAGTTTCGGGGCTTATCCCGGGAATGTATATTTCTGGCCATTTGCATACCGATGAAAAATATACCCGTGCTCTGCCCAATGATGCTATTGTTACGGAGGGGACAAAATCCTTCATTTTTATACTGGACAATCAGGCTCTTGAAGAACGAGAAAAGGACGAACCTGCAAATGAAGAAATCCATGCCGACAATGAAGATAATGCGGAAGAAAATAGTATGGCCTTCCGAATGGTCGAAGTTATTCCCGGACTGAAAGACGATGGATATACGGAAATACATTTGATAAATTCGTTGCCTGATAACACACAGGTAGTTTTGAATACAGCCTACTATTTATTGGCTGATATGAAGAAAGAAGAAACCGGAGATGATGATTAAAACAATAAAATTATGAAAGAAATAAAAGCATTTGTAAGACCAAATAAAGTGAATGAAATTGTTCACCATTTAATCGACAATGATTTTGAGAACATTACGCTTTCTTCGGCAGAAGGTACGGGAAAACTGCAAGATGAAAACACATTTGTTTCGCAGAAATTTTCTGTTACCGACAGTGAGATTGCTAAACTTGAGATTGTAGCAGAGGATGAAGATGTTGATACTATTTGTGCTATAATCTGTGAATACGGGTGTACACTTAATCCAGGCGATGGGTTAATTTATGTTTCCGATGTCGAAAAGGTGTACCGTGTGAAAACGGGTTTGGGAAATGGAGAAAAATAATTTATAACTTTAAGGGCAGGTTGCCTTAATATATCGGGCAACTTGCTTTTTAAATAATTCACATTAAAAGCAAAAACGATGAAATACTATTTTGAAAAAACATTGAATTGCTCTTTTGAAGAAGCAGTAAAAAGGGTAACAGAAGAACTCAAAAAGGAGGGTTTCGGGGTATTATCTGAAATCAACATACACGAAAAACTAAAAGAAAAATTGGGGGTAGATTTCAGAAAGTACCGCATACTTGGTGCGTGTAACCCTGCTTTTGCCTACAAAGCATTACAGGAAGAAGATAAAATCGGTACGATGTTGCCTTGCAATGTAATCGTGCAACAAATTTCAGAAAACCAAACAGAAATTGCTGCCGTTGACCCGATGGCATCAATGCAATCTGTTGAAAATGAAAAATTGGCAGGTGTTGCAAATGAGGTTCAACAAAAATTAAAACATGTCATTCACAATGTTTAAAAGCACCTTTAAAATTACCAAAATGGATTGCCCTTCCGAGGAAACCCTTATCAGGATGAAACTCGAAGGGCTTTCCATGATTAAAAGTTTGGTGTTCGATATTGAAAACCGAAAACTTACTGTCTTTCATTCTGAAGAAAGCTCTGAAATTGAGAATCACCTGAAAGAACTCAATTTAGGGTCGCAACTCCAAGAAACAATTGTTGTCCAAGCGGATGAATTCAAGGACAATTCATCGGTACAATCGAAACTCCTTTGGACGGTTTTGATTATCAACTTTGCATTTTTTATTATTGAAATTACCACGGGTTTTATTTCTAAATCTATGGGTTTGGTTGCCGATTCGTTGGATATGCTGGCAGATGCACTTGTTTATGGTCTTAGCCTTTGGGCTGTCGGTTCAACTGTGTTCCGTAAGAAAAAAGTGGCAAAGCTGAGTGGCTATTTTCAACTGGCTTTAGCATTGATTGGGCTTATAGAAGTAATACGCAGATTTATCAGTTTCGAAGCTGCGCCGGATTTCAAAACCATGATTATTGTTTCCATATTGGCATTAATTGCCAATTCCGTTTGCCTTTATTTATTACAAAAATCAAAAAGTGAAGAAGCACACATGAAAGCCACGATGATATTCACATCGAATGATATTATTATCAATACTGGTGTTATCGCAGCAGGAGTATTGGTTTTGTTGACCCAATCAAAGTATCCTGATTTAATCATTGGTGCAATTGTTTTTTTAATTGTGGTCAGGGGGGCTTTCAGGATATTAAAACTTGGAAAATAGATATGGAAGTAATTTTAGAGTCAATAATGTTATTCCCGCTGACGACCCACTTTATTCTGAAATGGAATTGTTGTTTAGTTCAAATTCAGCCTTACATGCATACAACCAGTCAAGTGGTTCATATAAAATCAATTCCTTTCTGAATAGCAAAGGATTGTAACAGATTTAGATGCTTTTTTTGAAGGCAGGCAAGGCAACTTGCCCGCTTTCAGAAAAGCGAAATCAAACTAAAATTTCGCATACAATAACTTAAAATTTATAAAAAAAGTAAAATGAACAAGATATTAAATGTAATCAAAGCAACAGTCTTGATTTTTGGTGTATCAATTGCGAACATCTATGCGCAGGAAACAGAAAAAATTATTGGAACAGTCGGTGGTGAAAAATTAGGTGACGACGGAATTGTAATATGTGTTTTAGGAACACAGGCTTGCATGCCGGTTCAGATAGACAAAAACATGACTGTTAAATACAACGGGGAGGAAACAAAATTGACAGATTTACCTTTTGCCCTCTATATAGAAGCTGAACTTAATGATAATAATAAAATCACTACAATTAAAATTGATGAAAGAAAAACCGTAATCTGTTTTGTTGAGCATAAAGAAGGTGATAACGTGAAATTGACGACTTTGTTAAACGGAATTAAAGGTGTTGAAGATTTTAAGTTATATCGTAAATCGAACCAGGTACTGATTGAATACAATCCAAAACAAATTGCGTATAGCGAATTGGAGGCAAAAGTTAAAAATGCAGGATTTATATTGGAATAAAATAGGAGGATAGAAAAATGAAACGAAATAAATTATTTACTGGCATGAAAAATACAAAAGTTATTTTTTTAATGGTAGCAGTAGTTGGATTCCTTTTTTATTCATGTAACAAGGAAGAAGAAACACCCTTGGATAATACTTTAGCTTCCAGCGTAATCGGCACATATACAGGTACTCTTAAGAGTACAGCTACTAATCAGTCCAGTCCGGCGACATTAAATGTAACGCTAATAAACGATAGCTTAGTTAGTATGCATTGTTTGTCCTACAATTTTGATTCAACCTTTACAATGCAACTATACCAAAACTATGACAGCATTATGGTGTGTTATACCGGACAAGATTTTTTTGCTGAATATGGACATAATCGCAATAATTATGATTTTTGCACAAACCGCCAATCCGGTTGGACAAATAACGCCTGGATGAACGATGGCAATTGCTGGGGAAATATGAATCAAGGTTGGGGCAACAGCAACTGGGCGGGAACTGACCAATGGAACGCCTGGACCAATCACATGAATACCCAACACAATCAAAATGACAATCATTTTGGGGGATTTAATCCAAAAATGAATTCATGTATTTTCAAATTTACAATTCAGAACAATTCCAATTATTTTGAAGTATTTGAAGGAGTCAAGTAATTAAAGATGTGGGTAGTACAGCAATTGAAGTTGTAAAGATAAATCCCGTAAGGTTATTAAACATTTTTATGTAAATTTGGGGTATAAAAGCGTCGAATAATATTTGTCTCATAAATATTTGTAGGAATGGATAATAATGAAATTGAAAAGAAACTTGAATCGAAAAACGTCAAACCAACAGCCATGCGGACATTGGTTTACAAAACACTTACTGATTCGGGCAAAGCGTTGAGCCTGGCAGATTTGGAGCAACGATTTGAAAAAGTGGAGCGTTCAACCATTTTCCGGGCGCTAAAAACATTTGAAGACAATTTCATCGTGCATACAGTTGATGATGGTTCAGGCTCGGTGAAGTATGCTGTTTGTGATGAGGATTGTACATGTAATATACATGACCTGCATGTTCATTTTTATTGTACGCGCTGTGGCAGGACACGTTGCATGAAAGAACTTCCAATTCCCAACATTAAACTGCCTGAAGGATACACCTATGATAATGCGCAATTCATTATTAACGGCGTGTGTCCACGCTGTGATTAAACTTTGCAATAGTGTTGCACTAACTTATTGGTAATTTTGATGTTGAAATTATTGGAATGTTTAACATTAAAAATTATTTGTTATGAAAACAAGAAATTTTAAATTGACTTTTTTTATCGCGGGATTAATTATTTTTTCTGCATCGCAGGCAATGGCGCAGCCGCATTGTTGTAACTCAAATTGGTCGGCAACCGCTGATGCCCAATGGTGGAATTACAACACCCCGGCGGAATATGCCTTATCAGCCGAACAAATTACGGAAATCAATGAGCTACGTAAAAACAGTTACGAGAAAAAGCTGCCGATTGAAAACGAGCTTCGCAATTTAAGGATGGAATACCAGGCAGCAAATTCAAATCCCGACCTGGATGTTAAAAAGGTAAAATCATTGAGGAGCAGTATCAGGGTTAAGGAAGAAAAAATTGAAGACATCAATTTGGAAACAAAAGTTCAGGTAAAAGAACTTCTCACTGAAAAGCAGCTTACCTACTTTAACAACAATAATTACAGTTGGTGGGATATGTCGGAAAACTGCTGGTATGCCGGTAATATGGACATGAACTCACGCAGGCAAATGATGATGTCGTTTCGTAATAATTGCTGGTAAATGAAGCGGTAATGAAACACCAATTTTTACCACTTTGGTGTTTCATTTTTTTAAATAATTTTTAAAATCACATGATATGAAATACTATTTTGAAAAAACTACGGATTATGCTTTTGAAGAAGCAGTAGAAAAAGTTACTGAAGAACTGAAAAAAGAAGGTTTCGGGGTATTGACCGAAATTGATGTGCAGGCCACATTAAAAAAGAAACTAAATATCGATTTCAGAAAATACCGGATTTTAGGGGCTTGCAATCCTCCATTTGCCCATAGAGCACTACAAGCTGAAGACAAAATTGGTGCTATGCTACCCTGCAATGTAATTTTGCAGGAACTGGACAATGGCAAAACAGAAGTAGCTGCCATTGACCCGTTGGCTTCGATGCTGGCGGTTGAAAATGACAAATTAAGTGAAATTGCTGGCGAAATCAGGTCGAAACTTGAAAAGGTGATTAAGAATCTTTAATGTTGTATAAGATAAATGTTACAAACATCTTAAAAAATTAATAAAATGAGAAAACTACTGTTATTATTAACCCTCGTACTTTTCTGGTTATTCACCGTGGATGCACAGGAGGGCGAACGGTTAAAAGTAATTGCTGGGGTACGTGTTAACCCTTTTGTGATGTACGATTTTGACGGTAACAAGACGGAAATAACACGTATCCATACCGAGTTAGGCGCCATGTTTAATAATAAAACCTATCTTTCGGTAGGATACACGCCCTTTGCCAACGCCATCTACAATTTTAACGAATATTGGTTTGTCGGCTTCGACAAAAAGATTCCTGTATCGTGGGTTTTGGCGGAAGAGTATATGATTGATGAAAAAAAATTCATACTTCAGACCGGCCCCAATTTCAAATTGGGTAACGTGGGAAATGCCTTTGTATTCCTGTTTACACCTGTTGATGATATTAATTGGGGCTTGAAAGTAGGTGTCTTTATTCCGTTAAACGTGGTGTTACATAAAGAATAGTTAACATGTTCAAATCTGTATTTACCATCAGCAAAATGGATTGCCCTTCCGAAGAATCCCTTATCAGGATGAAGCTGGAAGGGCTTTCCACAATTAAAAGTTTGGTGTTCGATATTGAAAACCGGAAGCTCACCGTGTTTCATTCCGAAGAAAATGAGGAAATCGAAAAACACCTTAAAGAACTCAAATTGGGCACGGAACACAAAGAAACCATTGTTGTCCAACAGGATGAATTCAAGGACGATTCATCAGTACAATCGAAACTGCTTTGGACAGTTCTAATTATAAATTTTGCTTTTTTTATCATTGAAATCAGCACGGGTTTTATTTCAAAATCAATGGGGCTGGTGGCCGATTCACTGGATATGCTTGCAGACGCTTTGGTTTATGGCCTAAGCCTTTGGGCAGTTGGTTCAACTGTGTTCCGTAAGAAAAAAGTGGCAAAGCTGAGTGGCTATTTTCAACTGGCTTTAGCATTGATTGGGCTTATAGAAGTAATACGCAGATTTATCAGTTTCGAAGCTGTGCCGGATTTCAAAACCATGATTATTGTTTCCATATTGGCATTAATTGCCAATTCCGTTTGCCTTTATTTATTACAAAAATCAAAAAGTGAAGAAGCACACATGAAAGCCACGATGATATTCACATCGAATGATATTATTATCAATACTGGTGTTATCGCAGCAGGAGTATTGGTTTTGTTGACCCAATCAAAATATCCCGATTTAATCATTGGGGCAATTGTATTTTTAATCGTGGTCAGGGGGGCTTTCAGGATATTGAAACTTGGTAAATAGACAGAGCATGGCACATTCGCATGAACATACAACTCAAAAAAATTACGGAAAAGCTTTTGCCATTGGCATAGGTTTAAACATCGCCTTTGTTGCTGTTGAAATATTTTACGGTCTGTTAGCCAACTCATCAGCACTATTAGCCGATGCAGGCCACAACGCCAGCGACGTACTGAGTTTGATTTTTGCCTGGGCTGCAATCAGGCTCGCTTCCATAAAACCAAAAGGAAAGTACACATACGGACTTCGCAAAACAACCATTCTTGTATCGATACTCAATGCGTTATTGCTTTTTGGAGCAGTAATAGCAATTGGCTGGGATGCTGTAGGAAAATTCAAAAATCCAGAACCCGTGGCAGGTACGCAAGTGATGATTGTTGCCGGGATAGGCGTAGTAATCAATACCATTACGGCTTTGCTGTTTATGAAAGGCCAAAAAGACGACCTGAACATCAAAGGGGCATTCCTGCACATGGCTGCCGATGCCGGGGTGTCGTTAGGTGTAGTAGCTGCCGGGCTATTGATTAACCTCACCGGAATTCAATGGATTGACCCGGTAATGAGTTTTATCATTATTCTGGTTATTCTTTGGGGTACATGGCGGTTGTTTACTGATTCCATTGATTTAGCGCTGGATGCAGTACCCAAACAAATAAAACTTGATAAAGTACGCAACTTTCTTTTATCCCAAAATGGAGTTAACGATATTCACGATTTACACGTTTGGGCAATGAGTACCACCCAAATAGCTTTAACCGCCCACCTGATAATGCCAAAAGGGTTTAACGATGAATTTATTTCTGAACTGCAGAAGAAACTTGAACACGAATTCGGAATTGGACACACAACCTTTCAAATTGAGAATGAAAGGATTGAAAAGGAATGTAAAACTGATTGTTGAAAACTTTATAGATATGAAAATTCAATACCACTCAATCATAACCTGCCCAAATTGCGGGCATCAAAAAGAAGAAGAAATGCCTGAAGATTCATGCCAGTTCTTCTATGAGTGTGAAAAGTGCAAAGCTGTTATAAAACCCAAAAAAGGCGATTGCTGCGTTTATTGTTCATATGGTTCGGTAAAATGCCCTTCGATACAAAAGAATGAAAGTTGTTGCTGATTTTTTAACAAAACGGAAATGTAACTGAGTTCCTACAAAAAGTATTTTCATTATATTTAACATTTAGTTTTACAAATACAATATCAAGTTGAAAAATAGCAGTTGTAAGTTTGAAAAATGCAATAGTAGAAAGGAAAAAAAGACTGGCAAGTTGGGGAAATATTGCAGTACGTTCGGAAAATACAATTCCAAATAAGAAAAGAGAAAATGTGAGTGGGGAAAACGCAATTGTAAAACTGAAAAACAAAATTGTAAAAGCGAAAAAACCAAATGTAATTAATTATAAAATTGAATGTCCGTAATTAGTCACAACCAGACCGTCACCCTGGACTTATTTCAGGGTCTTTTTTGCAAATAGCTGATTATTAGTGGCGAAAGATGCTGAAACAAGTTCAGCATGACGTGCTAAATATTAATTATGACATAGAACGGATATTCAAAAATTATAAACCTTTAAAAATTAAATTATGGCATCACGCACAAAACTTACAGACACAGCAACCTTGGAATTGTACCGGGTAGCTTTGGAAAATGCAGAAACCCAACCTGAAATTTCAGCAATCATGGCAGATTTAGGCTATGATTCAACAGTTATCGCAGACGGCAAAGCATTGCTAACAAAAACCCGAACTGCATACGATGCAAACAAAACCGAAGACGATGAAACATCTGCCGCTTACGCCGATTTTTCAAGTAAAAAGGAACAATTGGAGGATACATTCAACATTCACCGCAAGAAAGCAAAAGTTGTATTCCGTAACGATTCATTAACCGCTGACAAATTGGCAATTTCTGGAACAATGCCACGGACTTATATCAAATGGTTAGAAGCTGCAAAGAAATTTTATTCCGTGGCATCAGCCGATACAGCGGTTCAAGGTAAATTATCCCGTTTAAAAATCTCCGTTGACGACTTGACAGCGGCAAACACATTGATTTCTGAATTAGAAACGGCAAGAGCAGTTTACCTGAAAGAAAAAGGGGAATCACAAGATGCAACCAAAGGCAAAGATGCAGCATTTGCAAAAATAGATGATTGGATGAGTGAGTTCTATGCCGTAGCAAAGATTGGTTTAGAGGACAATCCACAACTATTAGAAGCATTGGGCAAAACCATAAGAGGATAGTGGAATTGCCCTCCCTATTTGTAAGCACATTGGCAAGCCCCACGAGCCAACGCACGACCAAAACTTGCCAAAGAGCTTACAAAGCCTGCCCAAGTAACCGCCTTTAAGGGCGGTTTTAGGGTTGCCCTCCCACAAAAAAACAAAATAAATTTGCGCTCCGTTGACAGTTTTGTGCAGATTGAAAAGACAATTAAAGAAACCTTAAATGACTGAAAAACAGACTGGAAGAATCAACGCCCAGTTGCTAACAAAGTGTATAAATCATTGGGCGGATAGTGCTAATTTCAAGGGCGTTACATTTAATAAACTTTGTAGCGGTTTGACAGTAAAGTGCTTCGAAATGCCCAACGCTTCATACACCAACCGTTAGCACACATTAGGTACGATATAAGGACATCCATTACAAAGTTATAGGGACATAGTTTACACATTTTGAAGCTGTAATTTGTGACAAAAAACAAATTACTATGCCTTGGAAAAATGCCACAACTATGGACCAAAAAGTTGAATTTATTTGTGAATGGTTATCAGAGAAATATACCATTACGGAATTATGTGAGTATTATGAGATCTCGCGCCCAACAGCCTACCGGTTGATACAGCGGTATGAACACTATGGGATAAAAGGATTATTAGATCAACCCAAAGCGCCAATTCATCATCCAAACTGCACAAAAAAGGAAGTAGTAGAAAAGATACTGGATTTAAAAGAAGATCATAAGCGTTGGGGGGCGAAAAAACTTCAGAAGTTATTGTATAACGATTTTAGAGAAGCTGAAATACCTACCATTTTAACGGTACATAATATTCTGAAAAGGAATGGATTGGTATGTCCACAGAAAAGGTTGAGACGGGTAAAACCGCTGTATCCGATTTTCGATCCCCAGGAGTGTAATGAGGTATGGAGCGCAGACTATAAGGGTAAGTTCAAGATGAGGAACATGCAGTACTGTCATCCGCTAACAATAGCGGATTCCAAGAGCAGGTTTTTATTTACAGCCAGGGCACATTTGCATGAAGATTTTAAATCGGTCAAAAAGGAGTTTACAAGGGTTTTCAGAAAGTATGGCATGCCCAGGCAGATACATACCGATAATGGCACTCCGTTTGGTTCTGTTAGTTCCATACAGCGTTATACCAGGTTATCGTATTGGTTTATAGAGCTGGGCATATTACCGGTATTCTCCGATCCGGCACATCCGGAACAAAACGGCAGGCATGAGCGCATGCACCGCGACTTGAAGGCGGCATGCGCCTTGCCTGCGTCTTTCGATTTAAGATCCCAACAACTTAAATTAAGCGCATTTGTAAAGGAATATAACTATGTAAGGCCACATGAAGCCTTAGCTATGGAAACACCAGCCAAGGTTCATAAATGGTCAGAGAGGCCTTTCCCTGAATACATAAAGGATTGGCATTATGCACCCCATATGAAAGTGATGAATGTAACGCAGAATGGCTCAGTAAGGTGGAAATCTTATTATTGGGTTTACCTGACACGGGGCTTAATAGGGAAAAGAGTGGGAGCAGAGGAAGTTGGCAATGGAATTTGGAAAGTGTTTTACAGAGATGTATTTTTAGGATACTTTAATGAAAAAGATATAAGAGAAAAAGAAACAGCAACAAGGTTAAGTACAATTTTAGTGTAAAGCATGTGCCTATAACTTTGTAAACTATGTGCTTTAACATACATTATGAGTCGTCCTAAAAAATGTCTACACAATATTTGTAGATATGTATCAAAATGATCAGGTAACACGACGTTACAGTGAGGGTTTCAAACTCAAAATTTTATCAGAACTTAGTACGGGAAAGTATACCAAAAGAGAGCTGTCCCGTATCTATGGTATCCAAAGTAGTACCGTAAACGATTGGATCAAGAAGTACGACCGTAAAGACTTAATGAACACACGGATCATGATCGAGAACAAAGACGAAATCACCCGATTGAAGGAACTCCAAAAGGAGATCGAACAACTCAAAAAGCTGTTGCTAAAGAAGGATTTAGACCAGCTGGTGAGCGATTCTTACCTTGAGGTGGCTGCCGAGATGTTGGGCTACAAAACGGTGGCAGAGCTAAAAAAAAAGCTAAGCACCAAGCCATGATGAAAGCATTGCCCAAGTCGCAAAAAGCGGGCGTTGCGGGGGTAAGGGAAACCTGCGCCTGCTTCGGGCTACAACGCGATGCCTGGTACAAATACCAAAAGCGTTGCCAAAAGCGGAAAGTGGTTCATTCAAAAGTGGTTGAGATGGTAAAAGAAGAGCGTAAAGACCAGTCAAGGGTCGGTACACGTAAGCTCTATAAAGCCCTCCGCCCTTCGTTTGAAGCCGCCAACATCAAGGTTGGAAGGGACTCTCTGTTCGGCATCTTGGGGGAGGAAAATATGCTGGTTAAGAGGAAGAAAGCCTCGTGCAAGACCACCAACTCGTACCACCATTTCCATAAGTACGGTAATTTGGTGAAAGATATGGAGATAACGGCCCCCAACCAGGTTTGGGTGGCCGATATCACATACATCCGTACTGTGAAGGGGTTCTGCTATTTAGCATTGGTCACAGACCTTTTTTCCCGCAAAATTGTAGGGTACGACATCAGCGATACACTGGAGCTGACGGGCTGCCTTGGAGCCTTCAAACGCGCTCAGAAGGCAGCCCGTCCAGCGGCCGGACTTGTACACCATTCCGACCGGGGCGTGCAATATTGCAGCAACCAGTATGTAAACGAGTTGAAAAAGCACAAAGTCGAAATAAGCATGACCGAGGAAAACCATTGTTATGAAAATGCTGTTGCCGAAAGGGTTAACGGGATATTGAAAGATGAGTTTTACCTCGACCAGTGCTTCTTCGACACCGAAAAAGCGAAGCTGGCAACAAAAAGTGCAATTAAACTATATAACAATAAAAGACTTCATCTATCTTTAGGGTATAAAACCCCTAATGAGGTATTTGTAGCAAACATAAATTAATGTTTAACCTGTAGCCATATTTTAGGACTAGACATTAAAAAAAGACGTCACACATATAACTAAACATCAATTAAAATTAGTTACATGATTCGAAAATTTGAAGAAATTTCAATGAACGCCTTTCCTTCATTACAAACTTTAGTTTATGACGGATGGATACTCAGATTTGGAAATGGAGTGACCCGAAGGGCAAATTCGATAATTCCACTTTATGATTCAACGTTAGAAATTATATCAAAATTAAGGTTTTGTGAAGATTTATATAATGAACAAAAACTTCCTGCGCTTTTTAAAATGACATCATGTGTGAATCCTTCAAATCTCGATATTGAATTAGAAAAAAGGGGGTATTTGGTTGATACAGAAATATCATTCCAAACATTAAAAATGATTTCAAATTTCAACATTAAAAATGACTGTGAAGTTATTATAAATACAACAGTTAATAATAATTGGCTCCAACGCTACATGCAATTCAATAATTATGAAAATAGTCAGTTTGAAACCTTTGAGAAAATTTTGAGACAAATAAAAACAAAAAAGTGTTTGTTGGAAATTGTAAAGGATAAAAAAACAATTGGTTGTGGACTTGGAGTAATTGAAGGAGAATATATAGGATTATTTGATATTGTTGTAGATTTAGATCACAGAAAAAAAGGATTTGGAGAAATAATAGTAAAATCACTATTAAATTGGGGCAGAAATCATGGTGTTGAAAAGGCATATTTGCAGGTATTACCCGATAATCAACAAGCAGTAGAACTTTATAAAAAATTAGGATTTAAAGAAGAGTATAAATATTGGTACAGAATAAAAAAATAGAAATCATTACCCAATTAAACATCATAATATGAAAAACTTGATTATTGTTATTATCTCATTAATGATTTTTTCTTGCAGTCCGGCACAAATGAATAAACAGGATGCTGAGATTTCAAAGATTGATTCAATAAAAGTTGAGAAAATAGATAATATCTTCTCAAACTTCAACAACGAAACACCTGGTTGTGCCGTTGCTATTATTCAAAATGGAGAGATTGTTTTCATCAAAAGTTATGGAATGGCTGACCCAAAGAGAAAAATTCCAATTACATCTGAAACAAAATTCCCAATAGGGTCAAATACCAAGCAATTCACTTGTATGGCAATTCTATTATTAGAAGAACAAGGGAAACTTAAAATAGATGACCCGATAAAAAAATACTTACCACAGCTCCCTGATTATGCTGATTCGATAACAATAAAAAACTTAATGCAGCATACCAGTGGAATAATTGAGTATAATCCTTTATTATTTCTTTCCGGTATGGATAAAAACGAATGTAATCTTACAAATCAGGATATAATTGACTTGATTTCGAAATATAAAAAACTAAGCTATCCAACAGGCGAACAGTTTCTTTATACAAATAGCACCTATATTCTTCTTGCTGAAATAATTGAAAAAGTAAGTCAAAAAACATACGCCGATTTTATTAAAGAAAATATTTTCATTCCATTAAACATGGGAAACAGTTATGTTGTAACTTCTTCAAACGATTATAAAACTACAGCTATGGGTTTTAATTATACCGGTAATTATAAACCTGTAAATTGTCCAATGATTACAACGGGTGGTAGTGGAATAATTACAACATTAAAAGACCTTTGTAAATGGGTTAATAATTACGATACGAATCAATTAGGCAAATCAGGTCAACTATTGATAAATAAAATGCAACAAAAGGGGATATTACAAAATGGAGATACCACAAAATACGGATTAGGTCTGTTTATTGATGATTATTGTGGTCAAAAAGTATATTGGCACGGTGGTAACATTACAGGCTACACAAGCAATATCACAATTTTCCCGGAACAAAAAACATCAATAATAGTTTTGTCAAACACTATGGAACTAATCCCTTATGAACACAGGTTTGACATTGCAAAGGTATTATTTGATGCGTGTGAAATGCAACTCGATGACTTGTTTGCAGAAGATGAATTAAGAAAAGAATTTAAAAAGAAACAGTCTGAATTTAAAGATAAAACCACAAATTTCTTAGAATATACAGGGAAATATACTATTGACGGTTTCATTAAATACTTTGAAATAGTTGAGAATAACGGCAAATTGATTGCAAAAATTGACAATAAAGAGTTTCAATTAAAACAGGTTTTTAAGGATACCTTTGTGTCCGAGCCAATGATTTTTGAGTTTAAAAGAGACAAGAATGGTGAAATTTTCAGCATTTTGTTATCTGGTGAAAAATTCAGAAATCTTGAACTGACAAAGAAAAATTAACTTAAAATTAACGATATGAAAGAGACTTTCAAATTTGAGAAAGCATTTGGCCCTGTAGCTTCATTTTCAGGTTATGTGATACTTATTGCAGGATTAATAGTAACATATTTTTCGTTAACAGGTATAATTTTAGTATTATTTGGTGCTTTTGTTGGTTTAACTAATTCTTGTACAACGATTGATTATGCAAATAGAAAAGTCAAATTCTCAAATAACATATTTGGTTTTATAACAATTGGCAAATGGTTGGATATTAGTGATGGTATGAGGATAGGGTTAAAGAAATCAAATAAGACTTACCGTACTTATAGCAGAAGTAACAGAATTCTTGACATTACTGCAAAACAGATTAAAATATACTTGTTCGATTTACATGGAAATCTTATTATGCCACTGAAAACTATTGACACAGTTGATAATTCGGGAAAAGAACTTGAAGATTTGATTAATAAACTTGGACTTACCATAATGAAACAATAACAGATTTTAGACATCCATGCTAAACAAAAATTATTATGTATGAAAACACAATTTGAACAAGATGAATTAGACAGAATGCAAAAAGACCCTGATAATTATAAATGGGGATTTTTTTATTTCAATCAAAAAGACCCTAGATTTTTAGTGCCAAGGAGAACAGGTATAGGGTTGTCTCCAAACTTTGCAAATCCATATTCTTATCTGGTTATCATAGGAATAATCATATTTGCAATTCTTATGGGAAACATTGAAAAGATTTTAAAATGAAGACATTGAATAGAGAACTTGGACTGACAATTATGAAACAATAACAACTCAAGTTCGTTGTATTTTGACAGGAAAGCGCCCTGTAATCCGCCACTACTAATACACGTAACCGCTAACATTAAAAAACAGCAACATAGGACATGATTAAACTTAGATTAATAATAATTGCCAGTCTGATATTCTTTTCGATTTATTCTAAGGCGCAGACAAATGGTTTTGATTATGTTTTCCCGGATACCACATGGAAATATATTGGAAAACCTGATACCTTGGGATGGAACATCGAAAAACTTGTGGAATTGGAGCAATTTGTCATAAATAAAACATGCCTGACAGGATTGATGGTGATTCATAAAGGCAAGGTCTTATATGATTTCGGTGACACCAAAGAGTTGTCTTATATTGCTTCTTGCAGAAAAAGCGTCTTGTCAATGCTTTATGGCCAATATGTGGATAAAGGAATAATTGGTTTGAAGAAAACTATAGCCGATTTAGCAATCAATGATAATAATACTGAGTTACTTGAAAAAGAAAAGAAAGCAACAATTGAAGACTTGCTGACTGCCCGTTCAGGAGTTTTTCTTCCAAGTACAGAATCGGGTACAAATCAGAATATGCCTAAAAGAGGTTCAAAAGAACCTGGTAGTTTCTATTTATATAACAATTGGGATTTTAATGTTGCGGGTTATGTCTTTGAAAAAGAAACAGGGAAAAACATATATGATGCAGTTGGACAAGATTTCGCAGTTCCAATAAAAATGCAGGATTGGGACAGAAGTAAGCAAAAAAAAGAAATATTCGGGGATTTTTTATACTCGAAGTACCCAGAATATCACATGTGGTTTTCAACACGGGATATGGCAAGACTAGGGTATTTAATGTTGAGAGAAGGTGAATGGAATGGCAAGCAAATAATCCCAAAATCGTGGGTAAAAAAAACCACAAGTCTTGTTACTTCTGTCGAAGAAATGAAAATATCCGATTCAAGTATAAAAAACAAACCCTGGTTTAAATGGGGTTATGGTTATTTATGGCGAGTGTGGGATAGTACACAAAATATAAGACCGGAATTAAAAGGTGCCTTTTCGGCAACTGGTTCATGGGGGCAGTATATCACTGTCATACCCACGGTTGATTTAGTAATTGCAGCAAAAACCAAAAATGATTACCGAAGGTCAACAAACTATGAAGCATACATGAATTTACTTGACGTTCTTTTAGATGCCAAAATAGATTATGAAAAGGAAAGTGAGCTTTTAAAAAGTCAAGGGAAAAGTACAACTGGACAAATTATAACAGTAATGAGAAAAGAAAGCGGGGTTGACTTCTTTAAATATCGGTTTGTGATAAATGGACAAGAATACTTCGGGTGGTCAAGTTCTGCGGATAATATCTTTGGAAGTGGAAAATATACCATTACATATAGCCCTGATAACCCGAAAATAAACAGAATTGATTTAAAAAGTAAAATTAAATAACAATTAACGTGTGCTAACATGCGGTATAGCCAATAAGGGTTTCAGAGGTATGCGAAGGGTTGTAGCCCGCTTCAAACTTATTGTAACTTGATAAGTTATCGCCCCGCAATCCCTTACTGGCCATACCGCCAGCCGTTAGCAACAAGCCTAAAACCGCCCCTGACGAATTGTCTCAAAAAAAACGGATAAAGATGAAAAAGTATAAAAAATTCTTTGGTATAATGATACTTCTCCTTTGTGTTTTGTATCATTCAGATATTTCAGCACAAACAAATGGGAACCTTATTGTTATTGGGAAATCTATTGAATTTGATTCCAAGATTTTAAATGAAAAAAGGACTATTCAGATTTATTTACCGGAAAGCTATCAAAATAACCTATATAACTATCCTGTATTTTATGTACTTGATGGAGAGGATAATTTTACAAATGCTGCAAGTATTGTTAAAAACCAATCGAGTTACTATCAACACATTTCTGAAATGATAGTTGTTGCAATTAGCAGTGCAAACAGAAATAAAACTTTTTCAATTATTGATGGGGGTGCCGATAAAACATTGAACTTCATTAAGGACGAATTAATACCCTATATAGATAGTGCCTACCGAACTGAAAAATTCAGGATATTGTTTGGACATTCATTATCCGGCCCATTTTGCTTTTACGCGTTATCGAAGTCAAGCGATTTATTTAATGCCTTCATCATTCTCAGCCCTACCATGCACAATAAAATTTGTCAACCTGCAACTAAAGCATTGGAAGATTGCTTTAATTCGCAAAAGCAATTGAGCAAGATTATTTATGTTGGTGTAGCAGAGGGTGATAATATAAAGCATCAAGAATCTTTTGAAATTGTAAAAAACTTATTTACTACTAAAGCTCCTAAAACTATTGAATCTAAGTTTGAGACGCTTTATGGTGAAGACCATTTTACGGAAGCTTTATTGGGGATTTATGAAGGATTAAATTTTATTTACAAATCATGGCGTATACCAAAAGAAGTAATAGAAAATGCTAATGTATCCTTATTAAAAAGCCATATTGATTCATTATCTACAAAATATGGATACAAGATTAAATATCCTGAGTCACTCTTAACCTATATAGGAATGGAGTTTGTTGACCCGGAAGCTGAGCATCCGGTATCAAGAGAAAAAATGGCAAGTGCCGCAAAGGAAATTTTTGAGATGAATATTGAGAATTATCCACAATCTTCGAATGCATACTTTGTTTTAGGAACGTATTATATGTTTAATGGCAATAAAGAATTAGCGCTTAAAAATTTAGAGAAAGCAATTGAATTGAATCCAAACAATCAAAAAGCACAAGATAGATTGAAAAAATTAAAAGAAAAATAAAAAGGCCTGTTGCTAACATACGGTATAGCCAATAAGGGTTTCAGTGGTATGCAAAGGGTTGTAGCTCGCTTCAACTTTTTGTGTAACTTGACAGGAAATCTCCCGCGATCCCTTACTGGCCATACCGCCAAACGTTAGGCGGCATGCAAAAAATTCAAACATCAGACAATGCATTATGGAAAATTCAAATGAAATAAACCTTGGGAGTGTTCAGAAAACATTGTTACTTCCACTATGGGGAAGGGCAGTTGAAACGCAGAAACCAAAACCTCTTTTGGTTGATAATAAAGCTGTTTCTATCATAAACAGTATTCCTTATGATTTTAGTGTAATTGCTGATAATATTAATCCATTAACCCGCTTAAGCTGGATTGCCAGAAGTATTTACTTTGATAAAAAGCTTAAAGAATTTATAAATGTGTTTCCTGAATCAACCATAGTTAATATTGGATGTGGACTTGATACAACATTTGACCGGGTGGATAATGGGAAAATTCATTGGTATGATTTGGATTTGCCTGATACAATTGAATTAAGAAAAAAATATATTTCGGAAACCGACAGATGTTGTTTTATCTCAAAATCTGTACTTGATACAAGCTGGTACGATTTGATAGATAAGAATAGCAAAGTTATTTTTTTAATTGCTGGAGTATTATATTACTTTGATGAAAATGAAGTTAAAAGATTGTTTAAAGATTTTCATATAAATACTCCTGGAGTGGAAATTGTTTTAGACTATGCTTCCGAACGAGGGATTAAACTTTCAAATAAAGTAGTTCTTGATAAAGGAGGAATGGATAAAACTGCCTATTTAAAATGGGGTATTAATGATATTATGAAAATAGAAAAATGGTCTGATTATATTAAAGTAATCAACCACGAGCCTATGTATAAAGAGCATAAGAAAAGTTATTCTTTATTTCATAGTCTTGGCATGAGTATAGCAGATATAATGAAAATAATGTCATTAGCACATATAAGGATAGATTGATAAATTATAAAAGCACGAACGCCCAACATCGTATATAAAACATTTGGCAGTCAGTGGTTTAACGAGCATTTCGGCTTGTATCAAAAGTGCTTGTAATTTGACTGGAAAGTGCTTCGAAATCGTCAACAAAAACATACCGCCAAACCGTTATCAGCAATATAAGAAAACCCAAACAAACAAATTGCGATGAATACAAATGAATTAAAAACAATTATTGAGAAGAATCAAAAGGTTACAAAAGAGAACCTTGAGAACATTCTTATACCGTTTCTTAAAAAATTACCCGTACCTGAAGTGACAGTAAATAATCATACATTCATTGAAAGAGCTATAAATATTGATAAATCACAGGAGCCTTCTGAATTAAGTAGACTTTCATATATTCCAGATAAAATAAAGTATTTAGCTAAACAAGGTCGATTTAATAAAGAATCAGAATCAGTATTTTATGGTGCATTTACTGACCTTGACGAACCTGAGATTACACGATATTTCTTGGCTTGCGAGATTGAACAAGATTTATTAGAAAAATATAATTGCAAGTTTAAGTTTATAACATCAAAATGGATTACAATTGATTCTTTTACAGCTGTTCTTTTCATTTTTGATGAAAAATTTTGTGGCAATTCGTTGACTAAAGAAGCTTATAATGGATTTCAAAATGATAAAATATATCAAAGCCTTACAGATACTGAGAAAGAATTATTAAAACTTATTACTTTCGAATTAGGAAAGCCTAAACCTGTGAATGGATATTTGATATCAAATATTCTTTTTGATTTTTATAAAGAGAAAGGATATAAGGCAATTGTATATCCGGGAGTGCAATCTCATTACAAGGGTAATAACATAGCAATTTTACCAGAGTATGTTGATAAATACCTGAGCTTTTATATGGGAGCAGAATTTGAATTGGATAAAGTAGGCAAGAAAATTAATATCGATAACAAGTATGGAATTAAACTAAAAGACGATAAGCTTGAATATTTTAAATTTAAACCTGAAGAATTAGGAGAGAATAATAACTATCCAGCTTGAAAAATATACTGCTGCCAACACACAATATAGCCAATAAGGGTTTCAGTGATATGCGAAGCTTTGTAGCTCGCTTCAACTTTTTGTATACCTTGATAGGAAATCGCCCGCAATCTCTTACTGGCCATATTGTCAAACGTTAGCGGGCATTAAAAACACGAGCATATGCAAAGATTTGACAAGATACTATTTGGATTCGTGATAGGATTTATATTTCCTATTATGATTGGATTGTTGTCTGTTTTAGTTTGGTTCTATACTGATAGACAGGAAACTCATGCTCCTTTTTATGCTTTAATTGGATTGTCAAGTGGATTGCTGATAGATTTAATGTTTTTAAAACGTTGGATAAAAAAGCGATATGTGTTACCGATTTGGTTTGTTGCTGGGATTTATATTCTCTATAATATTTGTGTTTATGGATTCTTTATGGGATTTCCAGTCTTTAATGTATTATTAGGATTGTTAGCAGGATACTATTATGGTAACAGGATTTGTTCTAATAAGATTCAACCTGAAATACGGTCAAAACTAATAAATCGAGTATCCTTATTTACAGGTCTGATAATGACCTTGATTTGTGTTTCATCGGGAATCATTGGGTTAACAGATAAAACCATAGGAGAGAATATACAAGGAATGCTTGGACTTGATTTTGAGATAACCAAAACAATGATTTTAACTATAATTCTTATAGGTGGATTTGGTTTGATAGTATCTCAATATTTTCTTACAAGATTGACAATGATAAAGGTAATTAGATTAAATAATTAACGCCTATTAACACGCGGTATAGTTAATAAGGGTGAAAGTAGTATTCAAAGGTTATAGCCCGCAATAAAGTTCGCGCACTGTGGATATGAACACGCGCCGCTCTTCCACTCTAACCATACCGCAAACCATTGTGCGAAAGGCAGAGCTCCACAATAATGATAGGAATATAATCTTGAAAAAGAAATTTTATAATTTTACCTCCAGACGTCTATTGCCCCTGGCGGATTATGAAGAAAACATAAATTGGGAGAAACTATGGCAAACAATAACAACAGTACCAGAGAACAGGAACGTGGCGAGCTGCACCGCACCATCTGGCAAATAGCCAACGACCTTCGGGGCAGCGTAGATGGCTGGGATTTTAAGACGTATGTGCTGGGGATGCTCTTTTACCGCTTTATCAGCGAAAACCTTACCCATTACATCAACGAGCAGGAAAGAAAAGTTGACCCCAATTTCGATTATGCCAGAATTTCAGATGAACAAGCCGAACTGGGACGTGCCGATACGCCAAAAGAAACGACATACTACGAAAGCTCGATTATAAATTTATTTACTTTTGTGAGGATAAAAGATCATGAATATGACCAAAGAACAAAAATTTTACAAAGCACTTCAAGATATTTTTATTGGTGCCAAAATTTTAGACCAAGGTGGATTTGTTAATTTGATGCGAATAAAAGCTAATTATTATTCTAAAATTTAAAATTTTTATGGAAATTTGATTATGGCAAAAAACAATAATAATATAGAACCTTTTGAACAGCAACTCTGGAAAGCTGCAGATAAATTGAGAAAAAATATTGATGCGGCGGAATATAAACATGTAGTGCTGGGACTTGTTTTCCTTCGCTATCTTTCGGATGCCTTTGAAAATTTATACGAAAAGCTGAAAAAAGGCGAAGGAGAATACAGCGGTGCTGATCCTGAAGATATTGACGAATATAAAGCCGAAAATGTCTTTTATGTCCCAGCCAAGGCAAGATGGCAATATCTGAAGGAAAATGCCAAAAAACCTGAAATAGGCAAAATACTCGATGAAGCAATGGAGTTAATCGAAAAAGAAAATCCATCGCTAAAAGGAGTACTACCGAAGGTTTATGCCAGAGGGAATATCGATCCCATTAGTCTTGGCGGGCTAATCGATCTTT
>Ga0209381_1001763_pt1 | contig 31958 bp, 26 predicted proteins | sample DewCreD2012metaG_FD_184111 | JGI IMG/M metagenome (GOLD analysis project Ga0209381, IMG submission 184111) | Hot spring sediment bacterial and archeal communities from British Columbia, Canada, to study Microbial Dark Matter (Phase II) - Dewar... ...
GAACCTGCCCGACGGCCCCCTCCCCCCGAACCCGGTAGTGGGACAGGCATCCTGCCTGTCCGGTGGCACCGCCAAACTCGCGCTGGACTCACACCCAATGGACGCCTCACCAGACAGGCGGGACGCCTGTCCCACTACGGCGTCGGCGCTGCGGTTCGGGGGTTCAAAGCGCGAACTGTCGGTTGGGAAAATTCTCACCCGGCGAGACGCCACCCTCTCCCCCACCGGGGGAGAGGGCGGGGTGAGGGGGCGGTTCCCGGAGAGGGGGCACTCACCCTGTAAACGGTTCCTCGGCAGGTCCGCAAAGCCCCCTGCCGGTGATGGCTTTTCGGAGGGTCCGCGCTTAACCTCCCGCGCCTCATGGCTGAACGCCTCCCCATTTACGAGATCGAGCGGGAACTGGTCGCGCGGTTGCGCACGCAGCGGCGGCTCATCATTTCCGCGCCCACCGGCTCCGGCAAATCCACGCAGGTGCCGCAGATGTTGCTGGATCACGGGCTGCTCGGCACCGGTCAGGTCGTGGTGTTGCAACCGCGCCGCCTCGCGACGCGCATGTTGGCGGCGCGCGTGGCGGCGGAACGGAGGGCAGAACTCGGTCGCGAAGTCGGTTATCAGGTCCGGTTGGAGAATGTGACGAGCGACGCGACGCGCATCCGGTTCGTGACGGAGGGGGTGTTGCTGCGGCAGATGGTGAATGATCGCACGTTGCGCGGCGTGTCGGCGCTGGTGTTCGACGAATTCCACGAGCGCCATCTCTACGGCGACATCACGCTGGCGCAGGCGTTGGATTTGCAGGAAACCGCGCGGCCCGACCTGTTGATCATCGTGATGAGCGCCACGCTCGATGCGGAGGCGCTGGTGAAATATATGGGCCAGCGTAGCGGCGTCTCGGCAGAGCGCCGCCATTCTTCCGATGCTCAATCAGCGGCGCTCTCCCGAGACGCCGCCACAAGCTGCTCCGTCATCCAGTCCGAGGGCCGCACCTTCCCGGTGGACATCCAATACGCCGATGGGCCGAGCTACGCGGACAAGCGGCCCGTTTGGGAGCAGGCGGCGGATGCGTTCATTCACTTCGTGCAATCGGGCGGCCAGGGTGACGTGCTGGTGTTCATGCCGGGGGGCTTCGAGATTTCGCAGACGATCCAGACCATCCGCAATTGCGACGAATCGCGCGGCTGGGTGTTGCTGCCGTTGCACGGCGAGCTGCCGCCGCGCGACCAGGACGCCGCCGTGGCGCGTTATGAGCAACGCAAGGTCGTGGTGGCGACGAACGTGGCGGAAACGTCACTGACGATTGATGGCGTGCGGTGCGTCATTGACAGCGGGCTGGCGCGGATGGCGCGTTACGATTCGCAACGCGGCATCAACACGCTGCTCATCGAGAAGATCAGCCGCGCGGCGGCGGATCAGCGCGCGGGTCGCGCGGGCCGCACCGCGCCGGGCGTGTGTCTGCGGCTGTGGTCGCAGGACGAACACGCGCATCGCGCGGCGCAGGAATTGCCGGAGGTGAAGCGGCTTGATCTGTCGGAAGTCGTGCTGACGTTGAAGGCGTCGGGCGTGGAGGATTTGCGGACGTTCCGCTGGCTGGAGCCGCCCGAGGAACAGGCGCTGGCGCACGCGGAGGAATTGCTGACGGATTTGGGGGCGTTGCATGTAGTGGGACAGGCGTCCCGCCTGTCCGGTGAAGCTGACGAGTCCACTGCAAGCTCCGCAACTTCTTCGACTTCGATCGCTCAACCGGACAGTCGAGACGCCTGTCCCACTACCGAAATCACCCCCATCGGCCGCAAGATGCTCGCGTTTCCGCTGCACCCGCGTTACGCGCGGATGCTGCTGGCGGCGCAGGAGTTTGGCTGCGTGCAGCAGGCGTGTCTCATCGCGGCCCTGACGCAGGGGCGCGATTTGCTGCTGCGCAACGTGGATCGCGACACGGCGAACTATCGCGAGGATTTGCTGGGCGACCGCGCGGCGAGCGATTTTTTCATCCTGATGCGCGCGTGGAATTACGCGGCGAAGCATGAATTCCGCCTCGAGGCGTGCCGGCGCATGGGCATCCACATGGTCACCGCGCGGCAGGTCGGGCCGCTGTTCCAGCAGTTCCTCGACATCGCCCGGCGCGAGGGGCTGGACATCGCGCCGCGTGAGGTGCCGGATGAGGCGTTGCAGAAGTGCCTGCTCATCGGTTTCAGCGACCGCGTGGCGCGGCGGCTGGATGCGGGGACGCTGCGGTGTGAACTGGTGCATGGCCGACGCGGCGTGCTGGCGCGGGAAAGCGTGGTGCAGAAGGCGCCATTGTTCGTCTGCGCGGAGGTTCGCGAGGTGGGGGGGCGCGATGGCGAGGTGAACACCATTCTGTCACTGGCCACGGCGATTGAGGAAAAGTGGCTGCACGAGTTCTTCCCCGACGACATGCAGCGCGATTTGCACACGCAGTTCGACGCGACGCAGAAGCGCGCGCTGGCGGCGGAGCTGATCAAATTTCGCGGGCTGGCGTTGTCGGCCAGGCGCGTGGAGCCGCCCCCGGCGGACGCCGCGGCGCGGTTGTTGACGGATGAAGTGATGGCGGGCCGGCTGAAGTTGACGGAGTGGGATGAATCAGTGGACCAATGGATCCAGCGGCTGGCGTTGCTGGCGCAGCATTGCCCGGAGTTGCAGCTCACGCCAATCACCGACGACGACCGGCGTTCCATCGTCGAGCAGGTTTGTCTCGGCGCGGTGGGCTACAAGGACATCAAGGACAAGCCGGTGAAGCCGGTGGTGCAGGGCTGGTTGAACCACGCGCAGCGCGCGCTGCTGGACAAGCACGCGCCGGAGCGGTTGAACCTGCCGAACGGCAAGACGCCGAAAGTGACCTACGAGCCGGGCCGCGCGCCGTTCGTCGCGATGCGCATCCAGGACCTCTACGATGTGATGCAGACGCCGAAGATCGCGCTGGGCCGCGTGCCGGTGGTGGTGCATATCCTGACGCCGGGCTTCAAGCCGGTGCAGGTGACGCAGGACCTGGGCGGGTTCTGGCGCGAGCATTATCCGAAGCTGAAGTCGGAATTGCAGCGGCGCTATCCAAAACACGAGTGGCGGTAAATCGCCGCCCACGCCGCGCGACAGCGCCCGGGACGGCCCTGGTCTCGTCCGCCCGGCCGCACCGCTGCCGGCTCGTGGCCGCATGTTGCGGGCTTCCCATCCTCGCCGACACTGGCCTCGCCGTCGCTGCCGGGGGCGGTTGCACCGGTCTGCCACGGGGCATTTTCAGGCGGCGCGAGTGCTTGCCCCCCTGCCGGAAGCCGGGCATACTTGCCGCTCCGTTGGTCAGTCTAAAAAAGCATCAATTTCATCATGAGCACTCCCATCCGTGTTGCCGTCACCGGCGCCGCCGGCCAGATCGGTTATTCCCTCCTGTTCCGCATTGCCTCCGGCGCGATGTTCGGCCCGAACCAGCCCGTCCTCCTGCACCTCATCGAGATCCCCGAGGAGAAGGCCATGAACGCCCTGCAGGGGGTGTGCATGGAACTCGACGACTGCGCGTTTCCGCTGCTGAAGGGCATTGTTGCCACGTCGAGCCTGGATGAAGGTTTTAAGGGAGTGAACTGGGCGTTGCTCGTCGGTGCCGTGCCGCGCAAGCAGGGCATGGAACGCAAGGACTTGCTCGGCATCAACGGCAAGATTTTCACCAGCCAGGGCCAGGCCATCGCCAAACATGCCGCCGGGGACGTTCGCATCCTCGTCGTGGGCAACCCCTGCAACACCAACGCTCTGATCGCCAAAGCCAACGCGAAGGGCGTGCCGGAAACACAGTTCTTCGCCATGACCATGCTCGATGAGAACCGCGCCAAAACCCAGCTCGCGAAAAAGGCCGGCGTGGACGTCACCGCCGTCACCAACCTGGCCGTCTGGGGCAACCACAGCGCCACCATGTATCCCGATTTCTTCAACGCCCGCATCGGCACCCGCCCGGTGCCGGATGTCATCGGCCACCGCGAGTGGCTGGAGAAGGATTTCATCACCACGGTCCAGCAACGCGGCGCGGCCATCATCAAGGCGCGCGGCCTCAGTTCCGCCGCGAGCGCGGCCAACGCCGTCGTGGACACCGTGCGCAACCTGGTCACCCCCACCCGGCCCGGCGACTGGTTCAGCGTGGCGGTGTCCTCGCCGGGGGATTACGGCATCGAAAAGGGACTCATGTTCAGCTACCCGGTCCGCAGCGACGGAAAAAACTGGAGCATCGTGCCGGACGTGCCGCTGAACGACTTCAGCAAGGCCAAAATCGCCGCCACCGAAGCCGAGTTGAAGGAAGAAAAGGCGCTGGTCGCCGACCTGCTCGGCTGAAGCTGCCCCACGCCCGGTGGAAGCATTTGACCGCGCGTGAAGCTGAAGAAACGACGTCTTGGGGGGCGGGCGAGGCGTGTCGTTCAGCGATGCCCGCCCCGCCCCTCAGTTTTTCCCGGCGGAGTTGCCGTGCAGTGGAGAAACTTCTCGCCCCTCCTCTTCGCTTGGCTAAAAATCCGCCCGCGGCGGCGTTCCCGCCCAGTTCATGAAAGCCAAGATCATCATCACCCCGAAAAAGGCCGTCGTTGACCCGCAGGGCATCACGGTCAAAAAGGCCCTCGAACACATGGGCTACCACGGCGTCGCGGGCGTCCACATCGGCAAATACATCGAGATTGACCTCGCGCCCGGCACCGACCGGGCCGCCGCGGAAAAGGCCATTGACGACGCCTGCCACAAGCTCCTCAGCAACCCGATTATTGAGGACTACAAGCTGGAGATTGAATGATCGCCGCGCCGGCCGAGTTGAAAAGGGGCAGAGGAGAAAAGGAGCAGCGGAGCGTTGTGTTCCTTCACCTTTTCCCCCTTTCTCCCTTTCCCCTCTTCGGCCACGCCTGCAACCACGACTTCCAAATTTCATGAACTTTGCAGTCTTGCAATTCCCCGGTTCCAACTGCGACCAGGACGCCGTCCATGTCCTGCGCAACGTCCTCGGCCACACCGCCCGCCTCGTCTGGCACAAGGACGCCTTGCTCGGCGACGCCGACGCCGTCATCGTGCCCGGCGGCTTCAGCTATGGCGATTACCTGCGCACCGGCGCCATCGCGCGCTTCAGCCCCGTGATGCAGGCCGTGAAACAGTTCGCCGACAACGGCGGGCTCGTGCTCGGCATCTGCAACGGCTTCCAGATCCTCTGCGAAGCGCACCTGCTCCCCGGCGCGCTCGTGCGGAACAAATCGCTCCAGTTCCGCTGCGAACATGTTTTCCTGAAATCGCCCACGACCGATTCGCCGTTCACCAACCAGATTCCCGCCGGCAAACTGCTCCGCGTGCCCATCGCCCACGGCGAAGGCAGCTACTTCGCGGATACGGAAACCCTGGACTCCTTGGTGGCCCACCGCCAGGTGCTCTGGCAATACGCCGACGCCACCGGCGCGCTGACCGAAGGCGCGAATCCGAACGGTTCGCAGCTCAACATCGCCGGCGTCTGCAACGCCCGCCGCAATGTAGCCGGCCTCATGCCGCATCCCGAGCGCGCGAGCGAGAAGCTGCTCGGCAGCGACAACGGCCTGCTCATTTTCCAAAGCATGATCGCCTGGTTCGAGAATCAGGCGAGGGCCAAGGCGGCGTGAGTTATGCCGACCATCCAGATTGAACGATACAAGTTCCGCTTTTACTCATCGGATGTCGGTGAGCCGCCGCATGTCCACGTGATTGACGGGAACAAGGTTGCCAAAATCCGGCTGCAACCGCTCGCGGTGGAATACAATCGGGGTTACAACGCGGCGGAATTGAACTACGTTCGAAAGCTGACACGACAAAACCGAACCAAGTTGCTGAAGGCCTGGAATGACTACTTTGCTTGAGAAACAGACCGATGCGGTGAGCGCCAAGGCTGTCCGCTTCGCGGGCGAGCGGCTCGTCGTAGAGTTGAGCGACGGGCGCGAACTGAGCGTGCCCTACAAGAAGATCGCGTGGCTGCGCTGGCTGGCCAAGGCCACGCCCAAGCAGCGCGCCAACTGGTCGCTCGAACCCGGCGGCTACGCCATCTACTGGGACGACCTCGACGACGGCGTGGAGATTTGCCACCTGCTGGGGATGGAGAGTCTGAGCTAAAGGGTAAACAGATGCCAAACGCATGGATGATTCGCGCCGGCGAGGGTGGATACCTCGCAGAGATATTCGCCAAAGGTCATGTGGCGATTGGCTGGCACCAGTTGGGAGACCTGACAAATACCAAGACCGCAGATGAAATTCGTCAGAAGTATTTGGCAGCTCGGCTAGAGGATAAGAAGGGTGCCGCCAGCAACGCGGTCGCGATGCTTTACAAGTTTCGTCACGCGATTAAATCCGGTGACTGGGTGTTAACCTATGACCGAGAGAAGCGCGAATACATGCTAGGGAAAGTTTTCAGCGATTATCTTTTCAATCCAAAGTTGGTTGGTCCGGAATATCCGCATGTTCGTGAGGTAAAATGGGAGCATCATATCAGCAGAGATTCCCTTGAGCCCGCTTCCAAGAATTCTCTTGGCAGCACGCTTACGCTCTTCGCCGTCAGCGACGATGTTTTGGACAATTTGTTAAAGGTGGCGGGAAAACCTGCGCCGCGTCCTGAACAGACTCATCAAGAATCTGAAGAGGCGAATTTGCGAATTCTTGCCGAAGAGGCGCAGGAGCGCATCAAAGACAAGATCATCAAGCTTTCAGAGGATGAATTGCCCATACTTGTAGCCGCAATTCTGCGCGCGATGGGATTCAAAACCCGCATTTCGCCAAAAGGTTCAGACAGGGGCTGCGACATTCTTGCGTCACCTGACGGTTTGGGTTTCCAAGAGCCTCGCATCAAAGTCGAAGTGAAGCACAGGCCGGACACTGCGATTAGGGCTCAGGACTTGCGTAGTTTCATTGGGGGGCTGCGTGAACGAGACAAGGGGCTTTATGTAAGTTCTGGCGGCTTCACTAAGGATTCAAAATACGAAGCGGACCGCGCAAATGTTCCTGTTACGTTGATTGACCTCAATAGCCTGGCCGGTCTTGTAGTTGAGCATTACGCGAAATTTGACCCAGAAGGTCAGGCGCTTTTGCCGCTCGTGAGAATTTATTGGCCTAACGAATAAAAAGTTTCAAATGACCGAACCCGCCATCACACCTGAACTGGTTGCCAAACACAACCTGACGCCCGAGGAATACGCCCACGCCAGGGAAATCCTCGGCGGCCGCGAACCCAGCTACACCGAGCTTGGCATCTTCTCGGTGATGTGGAGCGAGCATTGCTCCTACAAGAACACCAAGCCGCTGCTGCGCACTTTACCCACGAAGTCGCCGAAGATCCTCGTCGGCGCGGGCGAGGAGAACGCCGGCATCATTGACATCGGCGACGGCCTCGCCATCGCGTTCAAGATCGAGTCGCATAACCACCCGAGCGCGGTCGAGCCGTTCCAGGGCGCGGCCACGGGTGTCGGCGGCATCGTGCGCGACATCTTCACCATGGGCGCGCGGCCCATCGCGGCGCTGAACTCGCTGCGGTTTGGGCCGATCACGGCTGACGGTAATGGTTGTGGGACAGGCATCCTGCCTGTCCAGTTGGACTCAGCTACGACAACCGGCTCCGGGAAAAAACTGGGCGCAACAAGTGATTCGTCCACCTCAGCGGACAGGCTGGAAGCCTGTCCCACTACCAAAGCCCAACTCGCCAACAACCGCCGCCTGTTCGCCGGCGTCGTCAGCGGCATCGCGCATTATGGCAATTGCTTCGGCATCCCGACCATCGCGGGCGAGGTCTATTTCGACAAGAGCTACGAGGGCAATCCGCTCGTCAATGCGTTCTGCCTCGGCGTGCTGCGCCACGACCAGATCGCGCGCGGCGCGGCCAAGGGCATCGGCAATCCCGTGTTCTACGTCGGCCCGGCCACCGGGCGCGACGGCCTCGCGGGCGCGGCATTCGCCTCGCAGGATTTGACCGACGAATCCGCGCAACAACAACGCGGCGCCGTCCAGGTCGGCGATCCCTTCATGGAAAAGCTCGTGTGCGAAGCATGCCTTGAACTGCTTGCCACCGGTTGCGTCGCGGGCATCCAGGACATGGGCGCCGCCGGTCTGACCTGTTCCACCTGCGAAACCGCCGCGCGCGCGGGCACGGGCATCGAGATCGAACTCAGCAAAGTGCCGCAGCGCGTCCCGAACATGTCGAGCTACGAGATCATGCTCTCCGAATCGCAGGAGCGCATGCTCATCATCGTGAAGCAGGGCCACGAGGCCGAAGTGAAGCGCATCTTCGACAAGTGGGATCTGCCGTGGGCGGAGATCGGCTTCGTCACGGACACGGGCCGCATGGTGGTGAAGCATTACGGCAGGGTCGTCGCCGACATCCCCGCGAAGAAGATCGCCGATGAATCGCCGGTGTATCAGCGCGCGGCACAGGAGCCGACGTATCTGCAGGCCGTCCGTGCGTTCCGCCTCGACGGCATTGCCGACACGAAATCCCCGATGGACGATTTGCGGAGGCTGCTCGCGTGGCCGAGCATCGCGTCAAAGAACTGGGTCTATCGCCAATACGACCACATGGTGCGCGACAACTCCATCGTCTGCCCCGGCAGCGACGCTGCGGTGCTGCGCATCAAGGCCGACTGCGTGCCGCAGTGCGAGGCCGCTCGGGAGTGCGGTGACTCGTCACCGCACTCCCGGAAAGAAACGCCCGCGCCGAATCTGACGACCTCGCCGGAGTCTGGTTCACCCCAAACTTCTCAGAGTTTCTCGAAAAGCGCCGACCAGTCGGCGCACTCCCAGGACAAGTTCATTGCCCTGAGCGTGGACTGCAATGGGGTGTATTGCTACCTGGCCCCCTACGAGGGCGGCAAGGCGGCCATCACTGAGGCCTGCCGCAACCTCGCCTGCTCCGGCGCCGTGCCGCTCGGGGCGACCGACAATCTCAACATGGCGAACCCGCATCATCCGGAGTTGTTCTGGCAGATGCAGGAATCCGTGCGCGGCCTCGCCGATGGCTGCCGCGCGTTCAATGCGCCCGTCACCGGTGGCAACTGCTCACTCTACAACCAAAGCCCGGCCGGCCCGATTGATCCGACGCCCACCGTTGCCGTTGTGGGCCTCATCGAGAAACCCGAACACATCACCACGCAATGGTTCAAGGACGAAGGCGACGCCATCATCCTGCTCGGCACACCCGTGGACACCGCAGACCCGATCTTCGGCCTCGGCGGCAGCGCGTATTTGCAGGTCATCCACGGCAAGAAGACCGGCAGCCCGCCGCGTTGTGATCTCGACGTCGCGAAGACGCTGCACACGACGCTGCTTGGCCTCATCCACACCGGCGACATCAAGAGCGCGCACGATTGCAGCGACGGCGGTCTCGCCGTGGCGCTGGCCGAAAGTTGCATCAGCGAACTCATCGCCAGGAACACGCCGCGCCTGCTGGGCGCCACCGTGGACCTGACAACCGTAGTGGGACAGGCGTCTCGCCTGTCCAGTGAGGCGTCCGCAAGTTCGAGAACCGCAGAGAATTCAGAAGTCCCACCGGGCAGGCAGGATGCCTGCCCCACTACGCGCCTTGACGCCCTCCTCTTCGGCGAAACGCAAAGCCGCGTCGTCATCACCACCCAGGCCATCCATGCGACGAAAGTCATTGAGCGCGCCCGGTTGCTGGGCGTTCCCGCCTTCAAGATCGGCACTGTGGGCGGCGACCGACTGGTCATCCGGACCCACGCCGGCGAATTCGCCGCCCCCCTCACCGAACTGCATGACGCGTGGTGGAACAGCATCGCCCGGGCGATGGAGTGATTTCCCGCGCGAAACCCTCCACCGCTTCGCCTTCTCCGCCCCGGCGCGGGTGGACGCTTCGGCGACGCGGGCCGGTTCCCCCACGATCCGGCCATTGGCGTGATGACATGAACCGCGTCTGGCCGGGGAATGAACATGGTGTGGAAGCACCGGGGCGGGGGTGTGGTTGTGGCAGCCAGCGGGCGGCGGTGACGGCGCTGGCACGCGGCGGCGCAGCGGTTTATGGATGAGCGCGATCCTTGCGGGCAGCCGCCCGGCTGCCGGGCCATGCGGCCGTGCATAATCACCCCGACCCATCCAGGCGTTTGAAGCGCCGCAACTCCGGCCAGATCCACGCGACCACGAGCACGGCGAGGATCGTTCCCGCGCCGCCGCCCGCGACCGCCAGCATGGCGCCGGTGGCCACTGAATTGCCGATGACCGGCCCCAGCAGGTTCGCCATGAACCCCGCGCGGAATCCGCCAAACTCGTTCGAGGTGCCGATGAACAGGCTGTTCACCGCCGACACGCGTCCGCGCTTCTCGTCCGGCGTCAGCACCTGCACCAGCGTGTGGCGGATGATGACGCTGACGTTGTCCACCACGCCGCAGACAAAGAGCATCGCCAGCGACAGCCCGAACGAACGGGACAACCCGAACACCATCGTCGCCACGCCAAACGCAATCACGGACCACAGCAGCGCCCGGCCCGCGCGCTCCATCGGCGCCCGGTGCGCGATGATGGCAGAGCAGATGATGGCCCCGAGCGGCAGCGCCGCCTCGAGCAGGCCCAGCCCGCCCGGGCCGACGCCGAGAATGTCCTTCGCAAACAACGGCAGCAGCGCGGTGGCCCCGCCCAGCAGCACGGCGAACAAATCCAGGGTGATGGTCGCCAGTATGAGGCGCTGGTGGAACACGAAGTTGAAGCCCTCGAGCAGGCCGCGCACTGACATCGGCTGGCGTTGGAGGGGTGGTTGTTCGTGGCGAATGAGGCTGACCATCACAAAACAGGTCAGCGCCGCCAGCACGTTCAGCGCGTAAATCACCGCCGCGTTGTGCGTCAACGCCAGCAGCCCGCCCGCCGCTGCCGGTCCCGCGACGGCCGAAAGGTGAAAGCTGCCCGTGGACCAGGTGACCGCCCGGGGAAAGATGGCGCGCGGCACCAGGTTCGGCACCAGCGACGCGCTGGCCGGCCACAAAAACGTCCGCGCGCAACCCGAGACGACGAGGCACGCGTAAGTCCAGAACAGCGGCGCGTGAAAGGCGGAGAGACAGGTCAAGGCTGCGCTGGCCAGCGCCACCACGAGCGTCATCCGCATCACGATGCGCTGGCGGTTGAAATTGTCCGCCACATGCCCCGCCGGCAGCGTGCAGAGAATCATCGGCAGCATCTGCGAGAGGCCCACATAGCCGAGATGCAGCGCCGAGCCGGTCCGCTCGTAAAGCTCCCAGCCCACCGCCACCGTCACCATCTGCTGGCCAAACGACGCGATGAACCGCCCGCCCAGGTAACGGCGAAAGTTGGCGATGCGCAGCACCGCATACGGATCGTGCGGCGACGGCGGAGTGACGGGGGAATTCATCAGCGGCGCATTTCCGGCACGGCCAGCCGCTTAATGTCCCGGCTTCAATTCCACCACGTCATGCGGGGCCGCTTCCTTCAGGCCGGCGGGGCTGACGCGGATGAAGCGCGCCTTGCTCTGCAACTGGGCGAGATTGGCCGCGCCGAGGTAGCCCATGCCGCTCTGGATGCCGCCGATCAACTGCGCGAGCACCTGGTCCACCGGCCCGGCCACTTCCTTGAGCGCCTCGATGCCCTCCGCCGCCACCTTGCGCGTGGCGTCGGCCTTTTCATGGCCGTAACGCGCCGCCGAGCCGGCCTGCATCGCCGCCAGGCTGCCCATGCCGCGATACTGTTTGTAGAGCTTGCCGCCGATTTCCAGCGTCTGCCCGGGTGCCTCCCTGCAACCCGCCAGCAGGCTGCCGCACAACACCGCGTCCGCCAGCGTCAACGCCTTCACGATGTCGCCCGACTTCGTGATGCCGCCGTCGGCAATCAGCGTCACACCCCGCTTCGCCGCCGCGCGGCTGCAGACGTAAAGCGCGGTCAACTGCGGGATGCCCACGCCCGCCACGATGCGCGTGGTGCAGATTGAACCGGGGCCTTGCCCCACCTTGATGACGTTCGCGCCGGCGTCCGCCAGAAACTCGACGCCCGCCGCGCTGGTGACGTTGCCGGCGATGACGGGCAGCTTCTTGAACTCCGCGCGGATGAGCTTGACCGTCTCGCCCACGCCCTTGCTGAAGCCGTGCGCGGTCGAGACCGCCACCGTGTCCACGCCGCGGTCCACCAGCGCGCCGACGTGGCGCAGGATGCGTTCGCGGTCCAGTTCGCCGAAGGCGTTGCGCGTGGCGCTCACCGCCGCGCCGCAGACCAGCCGGAACTGCGCGTCGCGCGCGGGCTTGAACTGCGCCTTCCGCTCGAGCGAGATGCGCTCCACGTCGCTCATCGTGAACAGGCCGCGCAAATGGTCCTGGTCGTCCACGACCAGCAGTTTGTGGATGCCCGGATGATCGGTGAAAAACTTGTCGGCGCGGGCGATGGGGTTGCTGCCCAGCTCTTTCTTCTGGATGGTGTGAACCTGCGCCCGCGGCGTCATCGCCTCGGCCACGAGCCGCGCGGCGTAGCGGTGTTTGACGACGTGGCCGGAGAGCAAGCCCACCAGCCGGTTCTCCGCGTCCACCACCGGGAAGGTGCGGAAGTCGAAGCGCTTTTTTTCCACCATTTCGAGCACGTCGCCGATGCGCTGGTCGGGCGTGACCTTGATGGGTTCCTGAATGAGGCCGTGGATGTGGTTCTTCACGCGGCTGACCTCGCGCAACTGATCCGCCTCCGTCAGGTTGTAATGCAGCAGCCCCAGCCCGCCGTTCAGCGCCATGGCGATGGCCATGCGCGATTCCGTTACCGTGTCCATGTCCGCCGAGAGGATCGGGATGCTCAACTCCAGCCCCTCGGCCAGCGTGGTGCTTAATTGCGTGTCGCGCGGCAGCACCTCGGAATACAGCGTCGCCAGCGTGACGTCGTCGTAGGTCAACGCGGTGCCCGCCTGGGCGGGAAAGAACTCGTCGGCGGGCAGGTAGAACCGGGAATCGAGCGGGTGCGGTTTGGGCGCGGCAGCCATGCGGGAAAATGCCTGCCGCCTTCGCGGGTTGGCAAGCGGTTTTCCCCTTCCCGCGCGCCGTCGCGCCGTCCTCGTCCCGTCGGCGGCCAACTCTCCCCGGTTCATCCTGAATTCCGAATCCGCGAAGGCCGGGGGAAGCTCCAAAGCCGAAGGCCGAACCGGGTCTGGCCGGCTATTTCACACTCCGGGGGGCCGGAGCGCCGGTGGGCAACCGGCTTGTCGTGGTAAAACATCCCAAGCCGGTCAAAGACCGGCGCTTCGCTCGGTCGGCATTACGTGCGGGGTGTGAAATATCCGGGCTGGCGGAGACGTGGGAAACCGTGCGGTCCAGCCAACGGTCCCCACGCGGCGATTCCGGCTTCGGGCTTCGGTTTTTTTCGCCATCCGGTTTTTGCCCTTCGGCTTTCGGGTTCATCTCCCCGGCTCACCACGGCAGCCGGTGCCGTCGCAGCCGCCAGCGGCCGCCAGCGGCATCATCGAGGTCGAGGGTCAGGAAGCCGCCGTCCTTCAACAACTGACACCCCGCGAGGGAGGGACACAGCGCGACGCGGAAGGGCCGCCAGCATTGCGCGCGGTTCAACGCGCCGGTGATGCGCCGCACCGCCACCCCGAGGAAATTGACCGGCGGAACCCCCGCCAGGCGTTGCGCCAGACCAAACACCAGCGGCGTGTGCAAATGGCCGACGATGGTCAGGGCGATTTGTTGCGCCCGTTCGCGCACCACCGGTTCCGCCCAAAGAAACGGCAGCGCGGTGGGATCGTGGCAGAACAGCACGAGTCGGCGCCCCGCCTCCAGTCCGGCGAAGACCTCCCGCACCTGCGCCAGATGTTCGGCGCGGCGGCGCTCCCATTCCGGCCATTCCCCGGGCAGCGCCTCCGCGCGGAACACCGGCAGCGCCACCAGCGTGGAACAGATGCCGACCAGGTCGAACCGCCCCAACGGTTCCCGCCAGAACGGCGGGATGCCGCATTCGCCGGTGGCCCGCGCCAGGCTTTCCAGCCGCAGCCCGCCGCGGTCGCCCAGCAGGCTGACCTTGCCCAGTTCGTGGTCGCCCAGCACCGTCCGCAGCCGCCCGCCGAACCGGTCCCGCAGCCGCGCCAGACACAGCGAGGCGCTTTCCCGGGCCGCCGCGTCCGCCAGGCCAATCGCGGCGCTGTCGCAGGAGAAGTCGCCGTTGGCCACCACGAGGTCCGGCTGGCCGGTTTGCGCCAGACACGCCGCCAACTGGTGGTTGTGGGCGAGCGGATTCCGCATCCAGATCCAGTGGCGAATCATCTGCACCACTAACCGCCCGGGCGACCACGGCGCGCCGGCCCATTCGAAGTTCCGCCCGCGCGCCTGTTCCGCCGGCCCGGCGTAATGCGCGTCACTCAACACCAACACCCGCCGCCCTCCGGGCGGGGCTTGCGGCGGCTCGTCTGGGCTGGTCATGGTGCGTCTCCGCCGGCGGCAGACCGGCGGCGCCTGTTCCTGTGGCGGCGGGTGGCGCCGGGGCGGCGCGGCGCAGCGCGGGATTTGCGCCGGACCCAAGCCCGGGCGCCCCGCCTCCGCTCACTTGATCCCCGCGAGGCGCGCTTTCCAGAGGCGGTAAAGCTCGACCGTGGCCCGCACGTCGCGCAGGCAATATTCGGCGATGTCGCGGAAGCGGCCCTCGGCCATGAGCGTGCTGACGTCCATGCCGGTGACGCCGTGGCTCTTGGGCGATTCCACCCCGAAGGCCTTGCAATAGAAATCCAGGTTGAAGCGTTTTGCCGCGCCGTCCCGCCCGCTGACGTTGTAGAAGGTGAACTGCTCCGCGAGGTCGCAATGCGGTTCGGTGGCGAAGCGGTAGCCGAGCCAGTCCTTGCGCGAGATCGGCACGTTGAGCAGCGCCGACCGCAGGTAGATGAACGGCACGTCGAACCCGCGTCCGTTGAAGGTGACGACGGCGTCGTAATGCTTCGCCACGTCCCAGAACGCGGTCAGCAATTCGGGCTCGTCGGCGAACGGCACGAACTCGACGGGGCCGGCCTCGCCCGCGTCCGCCTCGAAGTCCTCGGCAAGGAACAGGGCCTGGCCGCGGAGGCTTTCGGCGTTCAACATGCCGATGCAGACCACCTGCGCGGTGAGCGGCCAGAGGTTGAACTGGCGGATGATTTCCTCGCGGCGGGCCTCGCGTTCGGGGCCGGCGGGAAGCTTCTGCAACTCGCGGAACAGGTATTCCTGCTGGGCCTCGTCAAAGCTCTCGAGCGGGAGGGCGGAGGTTTCGATGTCGAATACGAGGGTGGCCATGAAAGCAAAACCAGGATGGAAGCTTGATGCGGGACCAATCTGCCATCCTGGTGTTAAAGGTTTAGTTACTTCTTCTTGCTGGTTTTCTTTTTCGCCGCTTTTTTCTTAGCTGCCACAGGTCTTCACCTCCATTCTGATTTGGGTTGCTGGCAATGGCTTATCGAAAGCGTCGCGGACAGGCCAGCGGAATTTTCAAATTTTTTTCCGGCGCCCGCACGACGTTCGACGACGAACGCAGCACATTGGGCTCACGATGCGCGTTCCACCTCGCCGGCGGGAAAACAAAATGCCCGCCTCGCCTCGCAACTTCATCCGCGCGCGCGCAGCCAGCCGAGCGCGAGCAATCCGACGGTGAGCAGTCCGCCCACCGCCCACGTCGCCGCGTGCGGCGTGGTTGGGGCGAGCGTCAACGCCAGCGCGCCGATGGCGGGGCCGCCGCAGATGCCTGCGCCGATGGCCGCCTCATGCAGGCCGCCGTGTTCGCCCCGGGTCGCGGTGCCCACGTCCATCGAATAGAACAGCGACGCGTAGTAGGCCATGCCGGTGGCGAGACCGAAAACGAGTTGCGCGCCGGCCACCGCCCACAGTGACGGCGCGAGGACGATGACGATGAAACTGGCCAGCAGCCCGAGGAAGGCCGCGAGCATCCAGCGGAAGCGGTAATGCCAGCCCGCCCATTGCCACAGCAGCAAGAACGCGCCGAACCGCCCGAACAGCCAGATGGAACCGAACCAGCCGGCTTGCGTCGGGGTCAGCCCGAGCTGACTGGCGATGGAGGGCATCACGGCGAACAGGGTGTTGATGGCAACGTAGGCGAAGGGATTGGCCAGCCAGGCCATCTGCAGGAACGTCTGCGGGCGCACCGGCTGGCGGAGTGCCGCCATTTCGGGATGCGCGGGTTCGGTTGGTTCAACGGGCGACGCACCGGGCGACGGGGGCGGAACCATTTTCCGCCCCAGCCAGGTCGCCAGCCCGAACTGCACGGCGAACAGCAGCGCGGGCAGCCCGAACACGGCGAACTTGTCCGAAAAGTCGAACAGCCGGCCACCACCGAAGAACGCGAGCGCCGCCCCCGCCGCCCAGGTGCAGTTGTAAATGCCGACCATCCGCTGGACGCCCGCGCGGTTTTCGCCGTCGCTGGCCAGCGCCTCCAGGGCCGGCCAGGTGAACAGCAGGGCGGCGGTGTAGGCGGCGACCAGCACCACCTGGCCGGTCGCCGAATTCAGGAAGGCGCCCGCCAGCATCAGCACGGTCAACGCCGCGTAGCCGACCCGGAGGCTCGTGAAATAACCGTGCCGTTGCGCGAATTTGCCGCCCTGCCACGCGGCGACGATGTAGATCAGCCCGTGCAGCGCCGACACGCCGAGGTTGAGCCGGTTGTCGAAACCGAACTGCCGTTGCAGGTGGAAGAAGAGGTAGTTGAAGTAGAGCGTCGAGGCGATGGTGTTGATCGCGGTCAGCGCGAAGACTCCGGGTTTGTAGCGGCGGGGGAGCATGGGGGGATGCAAATGGTGTGTTCCGTTGGCTTTCCGTCACCCGTCACCGCCCACCCGTCACCTCTTCAATGGCTTTGCGGCAATACCATTTCACCGCGTTGCTCATGGGCGGCTGCAACGTGTCCAGTTCGGCGGCGGCACACCAGCGAATGGCGTGGTGTTCGGCCTGGGCGAGTTCGGCGGCAGGGGCGACGCCCTGCTTCGGGCGCGCCCAGTAGATCAGTCCGATGTGTTCGTGCGTCGCGTTGATGCGATGGATGTCGAGGTAACGGGGCGTGATGAGCGCGCGGGTGCCCGGCTCGGTGGTCGGGGCGCGTTCGCCGAGCAATTCAACCTCCAGGCCGCTTTCCTCGCGCGCCTCGCGCAGCGCCGCCTGTTCGGGGTCTTCGTCCAGTTCGATGTGGCCGCCGAGCGGCAGCCACCGGTCCAGTTGCCGGTGGTGAATGAGCAGCACCTTCGCGTCGTGGACGACGAAGATGGCGACGGTGAAATCAATTTTCTCGTGGAGATGGGGCATGGGAGGGCGGGAGGCGCGAGGCGCGAGGCAGGAAACCGTGGCGCTGGCTCACGGCTCACGCATCACGCGGCGCGGCTCAGTAATCATACAACCCTTCGTCCTTCGTGTAGCCGCCCCCGCCGCTGCCTGCGGCCCCGCCCAGGAAATCGCCCAGCACGTCGCCCATGTCCGCCTCGATCTGCTCCGGGTCCTCGCCCGCCTCGAGGCGCTTGATGGCCACGTCCAGTTCCCGGGGCATGCTGCCCGGCGGCATGAGTTCCTTCATCTTCCGCATCAGGTGCGCCATGTGCTTGGGGTTGTTTTCATCCAGGTGCGCCATGTCCCGCTCCATTTCCATCATGGCGCGTTCGACGCGCGGATCGTCAAAGTCCGGCATGGGCGGGCCGTCGGCATCGGGGCCGCCTTCACCGCCGCCGGGTTCCTGCAACCCCTTGGTCAGGGCAAAGCGGCTGATTTGCTTCGTCAGCTCTTTGTTGCCGCACTTCGGGCAGACGGGGGAGCGGTCGGGTTGCGGGCGGCGGGCGAGAAAGCTGTAAATCCGCCGGCACTGGGGACAGGCGAACTCGTAGATCGGCATGGCGCTACAATTTGGAAAATGAGCCGGAAACGCCAGCCGGGAATTACGGCCCCAAAAATCTTGTGGGCGCAGGGTTGACCGCGGGGGGAGAATCCGTGAACAGTCAGGGCTGAAACTTTAGTCACCGTTTCACCAAAGCCACGAAAACATTTATGTCATCCGAAGCCAAATGCCCCTTCAACCACGGCGCCGGTTTCTCCGGCGCAGTCCCCGCCGGCGCCGGCACCACCAACCGCGACTGGTGGCCCAACGCCCTCCCGCTCGAAATCCTCCACCAGCACTCGGAAAAGTCCGACCCCCTGGGCCGCGACTTCGATTACCGCAGGGAATTCCAGAGCCTCGACTACGCCGCGCTCAAGCAGGACCTCGCCGCGCTGATGACCGATTCGCAGGACTGGTGGCCCGCCGACTTCGGCCACTACGGCGGCCTGTTCATCCGCATGGCCTGGCACAGCGCCGGCACCTACCGCATCGGTGACGGCCGCGGCGGCGGCGGGCGCGGCCAGCAACGCTTCGCCCCGCTCAACTCCTGGCCCGACAACGTCAGCCTCGACAAGGCCCGCCGTCTCCTCTGGCCCATCAAACAAAAATACGGCCGGAAAATTTCCTGGGCCGACCTCATGATTCTCGCCGGCAACGTCGCCCTCGAAACGATGGGCTTCAAAACCTTCGGCTTCGCCGGCGGACGCCCCGACGTGTGGGAGCCGGATCAGGACGTGTATTGGGGCCGGGAAGCCAAATGGCTCGAGGACAAACGCTATTCCGGCGACCGCGACCTCGAGAACCCGCTGGCCGCCGTCCAGATGGGCCTCATTTACGTCAACCCCGAAGGCCCCAACGGCAATCCCGATCCCGTCGCCGCCGCCCGCGACATCCGCGAAACCTTCCGCCGCATGGCCATGAACGATGAGGAAACGGTGGCCCTCATCGCCGGCGGCCACACCTTCGGCAAGACCCACGGGGCCGGCCCTGCCTCGCACGTCGGCCCCGAACCCGAAGCCGCGCCCATCGAGCAGCAGGGCCTCGGCTGGAAGAGCACCTACGGCACCGGCAAAGGCCCGCACACCATCACCAGCGGCCTCGAAGTCACCTGGACGCAGACGCCCACGAAGTGGAGCAATTACTACCTCGAGAACCTGTTCAAATACGAATGGGAGCTGACCAAGAGTCCGGCCGGCGCGCATCAATGGGTCGCCAAGGACGCCCCGGAGATCATCCCCGACGCGTTCGACCCGAACAAGAAGCACAAACCCACGATGCTCACCACGGACCTCTCGCTCCGTTTTGATCCGGCTTACGAGAAAATCGCGCGCCGGTTCCTCGAGCATCCCGACCAGTTCGCCGAGGCCTTCGCCCGCGCCTGGTTCAAGCTCACCCATCGCGACATGGGGCCGCGCGCCCGCTACCTCGGCCCGGAAGTGCCGCAGGAGGAACTCATCTGGCAGGACCCGATTCCCGCCGTGAACCATCCGCTCGTGGACGCCCAGGACATCGCCGCGCTCAAGGCCGGCATCCTCGCCAGCGGCCTCACGACTGCCGAACTGGTCTATACCGCGTGGTCCGCGGCCTCGACCTTCCGCGGCAGCGACAAACGCGGCGGTGCCAACGGCACCCGCATCCGCCTCGCCCCGCAAAAATTCTGGGAAGTCAACCAGCCCGCCCAGCTTGGCAAAGTCCTCGGCGCGCTGGAGAAGATTCAGGCCGGGTTCAACCGCACCGCCAGCGGCGGCAAGAAGGTTTCGCTCGCCGACCTCATCGTGCTGGGCGGTTGCGCCGCGGTGGAGCAGGCCGCCAAACAGGCCGGTTACACCGTCACCGTGCCCTTCACCCCGGGCCGCATGGACGCCACGCAGGAGCAGACCGACGTCGAATCCTTCGCCGTCCTCGAACCGGTGGCCGACGGTTTCCGCAACTACGTGAAGGGCCGATACAGTGTCCCGGCGGAATACCTGCTGGTGGACAAGGCCCAGCTCCTCACCCTCACCGCGCCCGAGATGACCGTGCTGGTCGGCGGCCTGCGCGTGCTGGGCGCGAACTTCGGCGGCAGCAAGCACGGCGTGTTCACCCATCGTCCCGGCGCGTTGACCAACGACTTCTTCGTCCACCTGCTCGACATGGGCACGGAATGGAAACGCACCGACGAGCACGGCACGCAGTTTGAGGGCCGCGACCGCAAGACCGGCGAGTTGAAGTGGACCGCCACGCGCGTGGACCTGGTCTTTGGGGCCGACGCGCGCCTGCGCGCCGTGGCCGAGGTGTATGGTGCCACCGATGGCGGCGAGAAATTCGTGAAGGATTTCGCCGCCGCGTGGGCCCGGATCATGAACCTCGACCGCTTCGACCTGGCCGGCCACTGAAACGGCCCGCAGCACCTCCCGCCCACCCGGTTTCCGCGCCTGGAAACGGGCGGGTTTTTGCGGCGGCAAGCCCGGGGCGGGTGCCGCTTGTTTCCGGCCCGGCGCTTACCGTCCGAAACCCCGTTCGCGCAGCCAGAGTTCGCAGGCGCGCGTCCACGGATGCCGCGCCTCGGGCTGCCAGTCGCGCGTGCCGAGGCCGAGGCCGTGCCCGCCGCGTTCGTAGATGTGCAGGGCAAAGGGCACCCCGGCCCGCCGCAGGGCGGCAGCGAATTGCAGCGAGTTCTCCACCGGCACGGCCTTGTCCTCCCCGGTGTGCCAGAGGAAGCAGGGCGGCGTGTTGGAAGTGACCTGGCGTTCGTTGGAGAGCCGCTCCACCAGCGCGGGATCGGGGGCGTCGCCCAGCAGAAGATTCCGCGAGCCGCGATGGGTGAATTCGCCGAAGGTGATGACCGCGTAGCAAAGGATGCCGAGGTCGGGCCGGCTGGACTGGCGTTCGATGGCGTCCGCGGCGTCCGGCTGCCCGGTGTCGAAATGCGTGAGCAGCGTGGCGGCGAGATGGCCGCCGGCGGACGACCCCATGATGCCGACGCGGCCCGGGTCCACGCCCCATTCGGCGGCGCGGGCGCGCACGGTGCGCACGGCACGGGCGGCATCGTGCAGCATGGCGGGGTGCCGGTAGCCGGCGGAGCCGAGGCGGTAATGCAGCACAAAACCGGCGACGCCCTGCTCGTTGAGCCAGCGGGCGTAATCTTCCCCCTCGTGCCGCGCGTGCCGGGCATAGCCGCCCCCGGGGCAAATCACCATGGCCGCGCCGGTGGCGAGGTTGGTGGCGGGGAGATAAACGGTCAGCGTCGGGATGTCGTTGGACGAGCCGCCCAGGGCACCGGGCGCGCCCTCCGGCCAGAGGGCAAAGGGGAGGGGAGATTGAGCGACGGCCCCGACCGCCATGGACAGCAGGAGGCCTGGCATAATCAGGTTCACGGCGCGAGTTTAAGGGGCGGGCCGGATGACGCACGCGGATTTCTCACGCCGCCGCCGGACGCCGGCCCCCCGGTCCCTGCACAAGCTCAGGCCCAATACCGGTAATCCACGCCGGGGAAGACATTGTCGGTGGCTTCGAGCTGCTTGAGCCGGGCCTCGGCGATGCGCCCGGTCGTGAGCTGCTTGTGCAGCGTGAGAAACCGGAGCAGGTGATCCTTGACGCGTTTGCGGGCGTAATCGGGGCTGGTGCCGGTGCGGAGGATGAACGGCCAGTCGCTGGCCTGGGCGAGCAGCAGTTCCTGCGCGGCCTGGCGGAGCGCGCGGAGTTTCAGGCCGGTGGCATTCGGGAACCGCCGCGCCAGTTCGGTCATGCGCATCTGGGCCACGTGCAGGTGCGGGTAAATCCACTGGTTGGTCTCGTTGAGCCAGACGCGATAGTAGCCTTCCTCGCCCCAGCTCGAGGGGCTGGGCGCGGCGACCTGGTTGGTGGGGTGGGCGCGAAGATAATCCTCGGGCGTGATCAGCCGGAACACCTGCTGGTCGAAATACGCCTTGCGCACGAAGTAATCCAAAAACTCCGGCCCCTCATACCACCAGTGGCCGAAGAGTTCGGCGTCGTAGGGCGAGAGCAGCAACGGCGGGCGGTCCATCAGCGGGGCGAGTTGTTGGAACTGCGCCACGCGGGCTTCGAGGAAGTGCTGCGCGTGCTGGGCCGCCGCTTCAAGCGCGTGGCGGCGGTGATAGACCTGCTTGTCGTGGCCGTGGCCCTCGATGCGGTGGTATTTGATGCCGGTGAAGCCGCGATGGTCGGGCGAGGGCAGGAACGGGCGGACGTATTCAAAGTCGAGGTCGTAGCCGATGTCGCGGTAGAAATCCCGGTAGCGCGGGTCGCCGGGATAACCTTCGTTCCGGCTCCAGACCTGCTTGGCGGATTCAAGGTCGCGGCCAAAGGCGGCGATGCCGTTGGGGGTGAACAGCGGGGCAAAGACGCCGTAACGCGGGCGGGGCCGGGCGTTGAGCACTCCGTGGGTGTCGAGGATGAACCAGCGGAGATTCGCCTCCTGCAACACGGTTTCCACGCCCTCGGCGTAGGCGCATTCGGGCAGCCAGAGGCCGCGCGGCGCGCGCTGGAAGGTTTCCTCGTAATGGTCGCGAGCCACGAGGATTTGGGCGCGGAGGCTTTGCTGATTGTTCAGCAGCGGCAACAGCGCGTGCGTGGCGGCGGTGGTGATGATTTCGAGGCGGCCCGCGTCCTGAAAGCGGGCCAAGGCGCTGAGCAGGTTCCCGGCGTGCCGGTTATACACGTCCCGCAATTCGGTGAAGCGCTGGTGATACTGGTGGGCGAGGTCCCGGTATTTGCGGTCCCAGTAGGTGCGGTGGATTTCCTTCTCCGTCAGCTCAATCAGGCCGTTCAAGTGACGGAGGTAACGCTCCTGCAACAGTGGGTCGCGCAGCATGGCACACAGCGTGGGGCTGAGTGTCAACGTCAGCCGCGTGTCCATCCCGTCCCGCAGCCAGCCGTCCATCACCTGGATGAGCGGCAGGTAGGATTCGGTCACGGCCTCGAAGAGCCACGATTCCTCGAGGAATTTCTCGTGCTCCGGATGCCGCACGAACGGCAGGTGCGCGTGCAATACGATGGAAAGGTAGCCTTGCATGGGAAATCAGCCGCCGTCGGCCGGCGCTTCGGGGGTGTCGTCGTCGTCCGTCAGCCGCGCGGCGAGCGGGCGGCTGTTGATGAGCAGCAGGATGCCGCCCACGGCCAGCGCGGCGTTGAGGGCCAGTTGCCACCACGGCGGCGGACGGAACCACGCCAGCGCGAACAACACCCCCGCCAGCCCGGCCAGACAACAGCCCACGAGCCGGACCACGGACGCAACGGCGCGGCACAAGGGACTCATACGGCGGGCGGGGCCTCGAACAGTTGCTGCACCGTGGGACGCATCAACACGATGATGGTGAACACGCCCAGCGCCGTGCCGATGGGCATGAACAGGCAAAGCAACGCGGCGATGACAATGCAGAACGTGCGGCGGCGGAACCGCGCCAGCGACCGGCCGGCCACCAGCGTCAACACCGCCAACGTCAGGCCGGCCAAAATCGCGAGCACGGCAAAGATCATGAAGGCCCAGCCCATGAACGCGGGCGGCGCTTCGCCGGGGCCGAGCGCGTGCGGGCGGAAAACCATCAGCCAGCCCAGCGCCAGATGAATGACCGGAATGAACGAACACAGCCCCAGCAGCGCCCCCACCACATAATGGAAGATGGCCAGCAGGCGGAGTTGTTCGCGGTCCTCGTTCATCGGGGGGGCGGCTTACACATTTTCGACCGACGGCTTTTTCAACGCCGCGTCCTGCGGATGCGCGCCCACGTCGCCGACGTATTGCGTGGCGCGGCGGAATTGCAGCGTGGCGTGCCGCGCGTCGCTCGCGTCCGCCGCGACGGCGGTGGCGGGCAGTTCATAATCGCCATCCGGCAGCGCGAAGCGGTAACTGAACGAGCCGTCCGGTCGCAGCCGGATTTTCCGCCCGCCAATCGTCACCGTCGCGTCCGGTTCGGTCGCGCCGTAAATGATCAACTCGGCGTTGACGTTGAACCAGAACCCCCTCGCCTGCCCGGCGCCGCCGCCGAAGGGGCTGGACAGGCTCGATACCGCCCCGGCGCCGGCGCGTTGGGCGGCGGCGAGCGCGGCGGACGACAACGCTTCCACGCCGCCTCCGCCGCGTTCAAGCTGGCGGCGGACCAGCTCGGTGATTTCCAGCGAGCCGATCCAGACGCGGCGCACTTCGTCGAGGGTGATGACCTCGGCCAGCGCGCGTTGCTGGGCGACGGTCAGCGGCTTGACCCTGGCCGTGGGCAGGGCGTGCGCGGCGGCGACGACGGGCGGCAGTTGCGGATGGCTGGTGGCGCGCAATTGCTCGAGCGCCTCCGCCAGCGGGGCGTTCTCGACGGCGGCGGCGCGGACGATTTCCACCAGCTTAGGCAGCGGCACCTCGAAGGGGATTGTGGCAAACAGCTCCCCGCCCTCGTCGGCCATCACGTCCGGCGGCGCGAGAGTCAGGCCGGACGCGGAGACGGGCCGCCAACGTTTGTTCGCGCCGTAGTAGCCCAGCTCGACGGAGTATTTCACGCCCGCGCGCTCGACGTGGATGAACCAGTGGCGCGATTCGGGGTGGACATGCGTTTCCTGAATCGGCATGCCGCGCGGCTCGCCGAGAAACACGCGCAAAAGGAGGTGGCCGTCCCGGGACATCGCGTTGTAACGGCGCAACTGGTCGCGGGTGAGGTCCCAGTGCGCGTAAAGCCAGTGCGGATCACGGGCGGCGAGGAGAATTTGCTTGGTGCCGTAGGCGTCGGGCAGTTCCGACTCGTCGGCGAACGATTCCTTCGGCGCGGTGGGGCCGAGCGCGTAACGCTGCCCGGGGCCGCCCACTTCCGGCGGCGTGGGGCGGTCGCCCTCGAACAGGATCGGCGGCAGTTCAACCGCTTTGTCGGCGGTTCTGCGCGGGGTCTTGCGGGCGGCCTTCTTGGTGGCCGGCTTGCGCGCCTGTTTGGGGGGTGGCTCCGGGGCGGGCGGCGGTTCCACAGGCGGGGCAGCTTTGGCTTTGGACCGCCGGGGCACGGCGCGGGCGGCGGTCTTGGTGATCTTTTGGGCCACCTCTTTCACGAGGCCGGCCAGCTTGGACGTGGTGGTGCTTTTCTTCGCTTTCATGGTCATGCGCGGAACGCGGTCCCTCCTTCGAACCACGTTGCCCGTTCGACGGCGGGGAGCTTAGGTTTGGCGGCCCGTCGGGCGCAATGTGTTTCTCCGCAGTGGCACGCCGGACCAGCGCAAACACTGGACCTGAGGCCGAAAGGAGAACCGTTGCCGGGCGGCTAATTGCCCGGGGTCGGCTGGCGCACCGCGCGATAAAAACGTTCGGCCACCCCGACGGCAGAAGCATCCTCGATCAAGACATGACCGTTGGCAGGCAGGTTGTTGGTGCCCAAGTTTTGCCATGTTTGCCAGTCAGTGGTCACTTGGATGACGTAAGTGGCGAACGGGACGCCGACGAGCCGGAAGGCAAACGAACCGTCCGTCCGCCTTTGTGGATCGCGCAATTCCGGCGGGGCCGTTTCCACGGGCAGAACGCCGAAGCCGCCGGGGCCGCCGGGGCTGGCCGACTCTGGCCGCGTTGTCGCCGCCAACGGCAGCGGTTCCAGTCCCAGCACGCGGCTGGTGTAACCGGTGCTCGGAAACGCGCCCACCACGCGGGGTGCTTGCGGGTTGGACACCGCGACCACATGAATGTCGGCACCCGCGTCCATGAGGTAGGCAAAATCGCCCGCCACACGCACATCATAGGTGGCGAAGTCCGTCCTCAATTCCCCCAACAGCACGGGCCCCAGAGGCTCGCGCACATCGTAGATCCGCAACCCGGCTCGCCCCGACGTGGAGTAGAGCCGGTCGCCCACGACATGAAACCCGGCCATCCCCCAGCCCACGATGCGATGCGCCGAGTGCCAGGCGGAGGCAGCACCCAGCGGACCGCGATTTTCGTGAACCACCCTTCCCAGCCGCGCAACGTCGGGAATTTCCGCGCCGCCGGGCAGGCCGTAGTCGCCATTCGGGCCGACATAACGGCCCAGCAACCGGGGGGCGGAACGGTTTGCGACATCAACGAGTGTCAATCCCTCGCCGGGGGGCGGCACCACCGAGTGTCCGTTGGCCATCTTGGCTTCCGCCAGCACCGCGAAATCACCTTGCACCAGCACGGCCATCGCGTCGCCGCCGGTGTGCAGCTTCGCGAGGCTGACGGGCCGCTGGGGATCGCGCACGTCCAGCACTTCCAGGCCGGCGACGCGGTTGGCCAGATAGGCATGGTCGCCAACGACGAACACGCCGTTGACGGCACCGCGCCGGTTCCACGCACCGGTCCAACGCGGGCTGGTCGGCTCGGTGATGTCGAGTATTTGCAGGCCGTAGCCCCAGGCCGCCACGAACAGATGGCGCCCCTCCACAAACAGCCCGCCGCCGAGGTTGTCAGCGGAACCGCCGTGGGCCGCTGCCCGGGGACTGCCCAGTGCCAGTTGTCCGGCGAGCAACGCCAGCAACATGCCGAGCCGGGCTTTCGGAATCATGGTGGAATGTTAGACAAAGGCGCCGCTGCCGCAACCCGCTTCGTTGTCAGCCGGAAATTTTTTGCCTTTTCGGACCGCCCGCCTAACCTCGCGCCGTGAACGCGCCGCTCGCCCTGTTGCTCGGTTCCCGCGGCCGGCTGCTCGTGCCGCTGACCGCGCGGCTCGAGGCGCTGGGTTACCGCGTGGCAACCCTCGCCAACCCGGTCGAACTCGTCACCCGCGCCGAACTGGACCAGGCGATGGTGGTGTTGGCCGACCTCGAGGCGGACCGGCTGGCGGTCCTGCGCGCGGTCGAACTGCTCCGCGCCAACCCCGCCACCGCTCACATTCCCGTGCTGACTTTTGCGCGGGAACTCGATGAGGCCGGCCAGACCGCCGCCCTGGCCCGGGGCGCGACCGCCGCCGTGACCGACGACGCCCTGCTCGAACACCTCCCGCACCTTCTGGAACGCGCCCTCGAGGTGTGAGTCGGCCGGGGCCGCCACTCGCTCCATCATGCACCCGATCCTCCGCCTCTTGATCCTGCTGCCCCTCCTGCCTCTCCGGGCGGAGGTTTCCGCCGCGGCCTCCCTGCCGGGCCACGCGCCGCATTCCGCCAATCCCATCCTGCCCGGCTACTGCGCGGACCCTTCGGTCGTGGAGTTCGAGGGGAAATTTTATCTCTACGCCACGCTCGATCCGTGGGGCGGCGAAACCCTGGGCTGCTGGGAATCCGCGGACTTCAAAGACTGGACGTATTGCGTCTTGAACTGGCCGACAAAGCAGGCCTGCACCAGCCCGACTTCCCGGGGCGCGATGGTGTGGGCGCCCTCGGTGATCCGGGCGCGGGACGGGCGCTTCTTCCTGTATGTTTCCGTGGGCAGCGAAGTCTGGGCGGGCGTGGCCGCACACCCGCTCGGCCCGTGGCGCAACGCCCTGGGCGACCGCCCGCTCATCCCGCACCATTTCAAGCCCGGCTACCACATGATTGACGCCGAAGCGTTCCTGGACGAGGACGGACGGGCCTATCTCTACTGGGGCTCGGGATGGAACTGGGTCAACGGCAAATGCTGGGCGGTGAAGCTCCAGCCGGACATGGTCACCTTCGACGGCGAGGTGCGGGACGTGACGCCGGCCAACTTCTTCGAGGCGCCGTTCATGACCAAACACGGCGGGCGCTATTACCTGATGTATTCGCAGGGCAAGACCACCGAGGACTCGTATCGCGTCCATTACGCCATCGGCGACCACCCGCTCGGGCCGTTCACCGAGGCCGCGAACAGTCCCGTCCTCGTCACCGACCCCGCCGCCAACGTGGTGGCCCCCGGGCATCATGCCGTGATGCGGCACGCGGGACGGCCATACATCCTTTACCACCGCCACAGCGTTCCGTTCGACCGCAACTTCATCGGCCGGCAGACGTGCGTGGATGAACTGCGCTTCACGCCGGACGGACTGATCGAAAAGGTGACGCCGACGCACTCCGGGCCGGCATTCCTTCAGGGCCGGACGGGCAGCCGGGACAATCTGGCCGCCACTGCCACCGCCACCGCCTCCGGCCAGAAGGACCGCTTCACCGGCCCGGAACGCGTGACCGACGACAACTACGCCACGCGCTGGGCCGCCGCGCCGGACGCGCGCGGGGCCTGGCTGCAACTGGACCTCGGCGCAGAGCGGCGCATCCGCCGGCAGGAACTGCGCCTGGAATACCCCTGGAAGCATTATTCCTTCACCGTGCAATCCTCGCCGGATGGCCGGGCGTGGCAGACCCACGCGGACTTCACCGGCTCGCCCGTGACCGGCTCGCCGGTCGTCCTCGGCCACGCGCTGACCGCGCGTTACCTCCGGCTGGTGTTTCCCGAGCGCGTGCGCGGCGCGGACATTGCGCTGTTCGAGTGGGTCGTCCAGTGACGGGACCATCACCCGAACGGGTGACAACCAACCGCTGGAATCAGCGCCGCCGGGCTTGCTAGGCTGCCGCGCATCATGCGCCCATTCCTGAACTCCTGCCTCGCGTTGGTCCTGCTGACCGGCCCGGTGAGCGCCCACAACGATCCGCTCGCCTGGCCCAACCCCATCCTCCCGCAACGCGCCGACCCGCACCTCACCCTGCACACCGACGGCTGGTATTACTTCACCGCCACCGTGCCCGAGTATGACCGCATCGAACTGCGCCGCGCCCGCACGCTGGGCGCACTGTCCACCGCCGAACCGAAGGTCATCTGGCGCAAACACGAACGCGGACCGATGAGCCATCACATCTGGGCGCCCGAAATCCACTTCATCAACGGCAAATGGTATGTCTATTTCGCCGCCGGTCGCGCCGAGGACGTGTGGGCCATCCGCCAGTATGTGTTGGAATGCGACGCCGCCAATCCGCTCGAGGGAACGTGGCGCGAGAAGGGCGAGATCAGGATGAACTGGGATTCGTTCACCCTGGACGCCACCACGTTCGCGCATCGCGGCGCCCGCTATCTCGTCTGGGCGCAGAGCGTGCCTGAGCGGCGCGGCACCAGCCTCTTCATCGCCCCCATGGACACCCCCTGGTCCATCACCGGCCGCCAGGTCTTGCTTTCCCAGCCGGAATTCGCCTGGGAACGGCGGGGCCACAACGTCAACGAAGCCCCCGCCGTCCTGCATCGCAACGGGCGCCTCTTCCTCACCTACTCCGCCAGCGCCACCGACGCCAACTACTGCCTCGGCCTGCTCACCGCCGACGAAGACGCCGACCTGCTCGACCCCAAATCCTGGCGCAAGTCCCCTGAACCCGTGTTCAAAAGCCACCCCCCCACCAGCCAATACGGCCCCGGCCACAACTGCTTCACCACCACGCCCGACGGCCAAACCGACATCCTCGTCTATCACGCCCGCAACTACGAACGCATCGTCGGCGAACCGCTTTACAATCCCGACCGCGCCACCCGCGCCCAGGTGCTGCGCTGGAACGCCGACGGCACCCCGGACTTCGGCGTGCCCGTGGCCGACACGCCGCGCCCGGCGGACACGTTGACCATTGACACCCGTGCGCCCGGCAAACCCATCAGCCCGGACCTCATCGGCATCTTCTTCGAGGACATCAACTACGCCGCCGATGGCGGGCTTTACGCCGAATTGGTGCAGAACCGTTCCTTCGAATACCAGCCCACCGCCCGCACCGAGTGGAACGCGCTCACCGCCTGGGACGTCGTCCGCCGCAACGGCGCCACCGGCCCGGTCGTCGTCGCCGACGCCTTCCCGATTCATCCCCACAATCCGCGCTACGTGGTCATCGAAGTCCAGCAACCCGGCGGCGGCCTGGGCCTGCTCAACGGCGGCTTCGACGGCATCGCCGTCCACGCCGGCAAGCCCTGCGACTTCGCCCTCTGGGGCCGGCAGTTGTTCACCGGCAACCGCTGGGGCAACAGCGGCGCGCTCGACGGGCCGGCACGGTTCACCGTCCGCCTCGAAACCCCCGCCGGCGGCGTGCTCGCGGAAGCCAGTGTCGCCGTCACAGGCCGCGACTGGCACCGCGTCACCGCCGTTCTCACCCCGACCAACACCGAGCCCAACGCGCGCCTCGTCGTCCTCTGCCACACCCGCGGCGGCGTGGCCGTGGACGACATCTCGCTCTTCCCGCGCGACACCTTCAAGGGCCGGCCCAACGGCCTCCGCGCCGACCTCGCGCAGGCCATCGCCGATTTGCGGCCGCGCTTCGTGCGTTTCCCCGGCGGCTGCCTGGTCCACGGCTACGGCCTCGGCAACCTTTATCGCTGGCCGGACACCGTCGGCCCCGTCGAACAACGCCGCGCCCAGCCGAACATGTGGGGCTATTACCAGACGATGGGCCTCGGCTATTTCGAGTATTTCCAGTTTTGCAAGGACATCGGCGCGAAGCCCCTCCCCGTCGTGCCCGCCGGCGTCTGTTGCCAGAACGCCGACCACCAGGGCGGCACCGGCCAGCGCGGCCTGCCGCTCGACGCCATGCCCGCCTACATCCAGGAAGTCCTCGACCTCATCGCCTGGGCCAACGGTCCCACCAACTCGAAGTGGGGCGCCGTGCGCGCCGCCGCCGGCCATCCCGAACCGTTCGGCCTCGAATACCTCGGCGTCGGCAACGAGGAACACATCACCCCGGTCTTCCGCGAACGCTTCCAGATGATTCAGGACGCCGTCCGCGCCCGGCACCCCGAAATCACCGTCATCGGCACCACTGGCCCGTTCCACAGCGGCCCGGACTACGACGCGGGCTGGAAGCTGGCCGACGAACTGCGGGTGGCGATGGTGGACGAACATTACTACGTGCCGCCCCGTTGGATGTGGGAGAACCTCGAACGCTATGACCGCTACGACCGCGCCCGCGCCAAAGTCTATCTCGGCGAATACGCCGCCCACGACGACCGCCGCCGCACCACCCTCCGTTCCGCGCTGGCCGAGGCCGCTTTCCTCACCAGCCTCGAACGCAACGCCGACGTGGTGGTGATGGCCTCCTACGCCCCGCTCCTCGGCAAACGCGACCGCACCCAATGGAACCCCAACCTCATCTACTTCTCGAACACCAACGTCGTCCGCACCATCAACTATTACGTCCAGCAACTCTTCAGCCACCACGCGGGCAACGAGTATCTGCCCGGCACGTTGAGTCCGGCGACCCCAACCGGCCCCGCCGGCCTCCGGGCCGAGGACGGCGTGTTCCTCGGCACCTGGAACACGCAGGCTGAATTCGACGACGTCCAGCTCCTGGTCAACGGCGCTCCCGTGGTCACGGACGACTTCGCCAAGCCGGCCCCCCACTGGCAACCGGTCGCCGGCCGCTGGACCGTGACCGACGGCGTCTATCGCCAAAGCGGCCCCGACGAACCCGCCCGCAGCCGCCTCACCGTGCCACCGGGCGCGACGAATTACACCCTGACCCTGCGCGCCCGCAAAACCGGCGGCGCCGAGGGCTTTCTCATCGGCTTCCGCGCCCGCGACCACGCAAACCACTACTGGTGGAACCTCGGCGGCTGGGGTAACACCCGGCACGCCATCGAAAAACACACCGATGGCGTCGCCGCCCGCGTCGGGGCCGACCGAACGGGTCGCATCGAATTGAACCGCTGGCACGACGTGCGCCTCGAGGTGGCGGGTGACCGCATCCGCTGCTTCCTCGACAACGAGCCGCTGCACGATGTCACCGACGCCGGCTTCGCGACGCCCCGGGACTTCGCCTGGTCCGCCGTGCGCGACACGCAGTCAGGCGACCTGATCCTGAAGCTCGTCAACGGCTCGGCCACGGAACGCCCGCTGCAAATCCAACTGCCCGGCCTGCCCGGCCCGCGATCCGCCGCGCTGACGGTGTTGACGGCGGCGGATCCGACGGTGGCCAACGACTTCGAGCAGCCTGACCGGGTGGCGCCGCAAACCCGGTCCCTGAACGTGACCCCGGAGTTTGATTACGCCGTGCCCGCCCACTCGTTGAGCGTCATTCGCATCCCGGCGAATTGACCGTCGCCTGCTGCCCCCCTGCATCACCCGCAGCGGCGCGCGGGCGTGGTTTCACGCCCCCCCCCGCCGCTTCCGGGGTTGCGCCGCGCGCGGCCCTCGCCCAACCTCCCGCGTGTTGGCAGCCCTGTCGTAGGGCGCATCTCAGTTTCTTGCAGGCGGTGGCGGCAGGCATCCTGCCTGCCGTAGAGGGCGGCATCCTTGCCGCCCGGAATGAGCGTGGCTCCGGGCGGGCGACATGAACTTGCCGAGCGCCCCGTG
>Ga0209381_1001764_pt1 | contig 31929 bp, 20 predicted proteins | sample DewCreD2012metaG_FD_184111 | JGI IMG/M metagenome (GOLD analysis project Ga0209381, IMG submission 184111) | Hot spring sediment bacterial and archeal communities from British Columbia, Canada, to study Microbial Dark Matter (Phase II) - Dewar... ...
GTGTTCAAATTACTCAATGGGATGGGACTAACAATATCGGAGAAACAATGCCGGAAGGTAATTATGGTTACCATATTGAAGTTCTAATAAATGGATATAATATTATAACTAAAGGTGTTGTTTTCCTACCACCGTTATCAGCTACTCTCTGAGGGAAAAGTTACAGTATACTAAATTGTTATATAAAAAACCATACGTGGAGGTTAAAATGAATAAACACTGTTTAATAATAAAATCTTTCTGCATCATCAGTATTTTTTATGTATTTAACTTAGTCTCATATTCACAACCAACCCTTGTGAGTGGACGAGTTACGTATTATGATATAAATCAATCACAGCAATTACCTCTAGCCAATGTTTATATCAGTGTAGAAACCGACGATCCATCAGGTCAATCAAATACATACACAAACAATAATGGAGAGTTTACAAAAGAATTAGCTTATACGCCTAGACAAGTTACGGTTCGCCTTTTTTTCTGGAATGAGAAAGTCCAAATTCAGGATGTTCATACAGTGCGAACAGACATGACCAGTAAGCTCCGTCTTTTTCAATATGGGGGTTGTGATCCACCAGAATTACCATGTGAATTCCTATTAGATCCATTTACAGATATGGATATAACAATATTACCAGGCACATTAAATAGTAAAATCGCCACAGTGTTTGTTTTGGTAAATAAAGCCGCGGATTTTTGTATAATGAGTGGTTATTCGCCACCACAATGTATTGTAAAATATCCTGGTGAAAAAAGCCTTGCCACTGAGTATACGTTTGAGATTGAATCTTTTTATTGGCCATTTGGGGATATTGATTTATCATTTATAAATTTTATTCCAGTTATTAATTTATTCGGTACGGGTGAATTAACTTCACATGCAATATATATTCAAGAAACTGATGTTTTCCTAAATAACAGGACGACCATTTTTCACGAATATGGTCACTTCATTATGCATGCCAAACGCGATTGGGATTGGCCCATCTCTCTAGATGATTACCTGGGTGGTGCTTCCTTCACACATGAGTGGAAAGAATCATCTCAACAACCACGGACTGCATTTCTTGAAGGATGGGCGGATTTTTTTGGTGCTGCAGTTGAAAGTTGGGTCACGCTTCCCGCAAATCCTTATACTGGCCTTTATCGCTGGGGAAATTTTAATATATATTTAACGGAACCCCAAAATTCAGGGATCTATTTCTGGGATGGGCCGAATTATGTGGAACTTCTGGATAATGTTTCCGATGGATATCTGCACGAACTTTTAATAGGTGCGACTTTTTTTGATTTTTATGATCAAGATTATGACGATTCTTTCCAAACATCATTCTTAAATATTCTCAATGTGATAGGAGATAGGGATAATGAGATGAAAGACTATATATATAGGTTTGCACATAAGGATTTCTTGAATGAATCCCAACGAAATGCAGGAATTCACATTATGGAAATTAATAAAATGAATCCTATTACATCTTATGGGAATGCTAATCTAAGGGTAAAGAATAACTTTACAGGAGGATCCGTTTATATTAATAACGTACAAGAAGATATTGATCCAGGAATTGGAAATCTATCTAATGAAGATATTTGGATGAAAGATATTAATCTTAAAGCAGTGCAACAAACACCAACTGATGGTTATTATCGATTATTTACACATACCGATAATGAAAATCCTAGACCGACTTGGAGGACTAATATTCCAGAAAAATCGAATTTAACAGAAAATTGGGATACATATATAGATAATTTGACTGCAACTGCATATTTTGATAAATGGTGTTCAATTATTGTAAACTACCAAAATTTAGATGATGAGACAATAATGGGGGGGCTTAATGATCATTTTCGATCTGGAAAATCCCTTTCGCTGGGAGTCCCGAGTATTGTGGATAACAGTCGATGGTATTATTTTTTTAAGTGGTCCGATGAATCAACTGTTGTGCCACGCCCACACGTTGTTGAAGAAAACATTAATCTTACGGCTTATTATAAAGGCTATTTACTGTCATCCTCAGTCAACGCGACCAAACAATCTAACCAACGTAAAATATTTTACGATGGAGGGGATTTATACTCTGTGTATGTGTCGGGGGGATATATATGGTATCTGAATTATCATGATGGTAATTGGTCGCATGAACAGCTAGTTTCATCTCAGTCCAATCCGAACGCAAAAAATCCTTCAATTGCTGTCTATTGGCCTTATGTTCACATTGTATGGGAGGAAACTGTTGATAATATAAATTATGTCTGCTATAAACGTTTAAATCAAAGTAATACTTCCTGGAGTAACATCATCCAATTATCTTATGTGGATGGATATTTTGATGCCACACCAATAGTCTCGACAATGGGATATAGTGGACAAGCTGTGGTTGTTTGGAAAAAATTTGATGGTAATCCAGTATTTTATGGTATGAATTTACAGGTTCAATTGAATCCATTAGGATCGAATCAAATTTACGGTCTTGATCTACCCCAAGCTAAACTCCCGAGTATAATACAGGATCAGAATGATTATGCTCTCGTTTATATCAATTCCGAGGATCAAGTTGAATACTGTCGTTTTAGCCTTAATTCAGAAACCGGTGTTCCAACTATCGTCACAGGTCCTTCGATGATCTCTGAATCCTTAACAAGTTGCTCCAATCCAAGTATTACCCGAGATAATTCTGAGGGTAGTTTATATGTTGCGTGGGATGGACTCAACGGTTCTACAAGACATATTTTTGTTCGGAAAAGAGATGCATCAGGCGTGTGGCAGACACGTGCCGAATTTAGCCACGGTAGTCATCAAATGCAATATCCATCGGTTGGGGTGAATGATGTGGGTGGATTAGTGAATGTTGTTTATGTTTGTGGCGATCATCTGGCAAGAAAATCAAGACCGAGGGATAACTCTACATGGAATGGCCAGTGTTACTTAGATCAAGGGTATTATCCAACAATTCCGTCATACGGTACACCTCAATTCTACCGGACAACTGGAAATACCCAACCATATTCAATAGCATCAACAAACCTCGCAACTGTACCTTTGGTTGTTTCGCTAATCCAACCACAATCTAACGCCACAGATGTCTCATTAAATGTTATATTATGCTGGGATGAAACATTTAATGCTGCATCGTATAATGTTCAGCTTGCAACCGATCAATTATTCACTAATATTATATTCAATAACACAGGCATTATTTCAACCTCATGTCAAGTTACTGGTTTATCGTCAGGTACAACGTACTATTGGCGGGTGCAGGCTGTGAATGAGTTCGGAACTGGTAATTGGCCAGATCCACCACCACGACAGTTTACAACATGTTCTATTCCAGCAGTTCCAACTTTAAGTTCACCTACAAATGGTGCAACAAATATTCCAACAACACCAACCCTATCTTGGAATTCTTCTACAGGGGCGACATCGTACCGATTACAAGTCTCAACACAGAGTAACTTTAGTACGACATGGAAGGATCAATCAGGAATTACTGGCACATCTTATCAAGTTAGCGGTTTAAACTATACTACCGTGTACTACTGGCGCGTTAATGCCACTAATGGTTGTGGTACGAGTAATTGGTCCAATACATGGTCGTTTACAACATGTTCCGCCCCACCACCTGGATGTCCATATATATCATCCTGGAACGGTGACCATTATATCCTGGACAATAATGTCCTACAGCTTAGTGAACATGATGGGAATAAAGGCATGATGGTGACAGATTTCTATAAATTAAACGTCGCTCCTAAACTGACAGAAAATGAATATATGCTGGAGTTAAGTGAATTTGAAGAAGAAAGATCAACTATCGATCAGGTAAAACTTCTTGCAATCGACCATGATCAGAATACCGATATCGCTGTTCTGCCCGATGGAAAAATTATTGAATATAAACTGGCATTCAAAATGAAAGAAGGAGGATGCCAATGCTTAGGGTATGAAGAAAAACTATCCTCGTTTGATGGAAAAGCTCATTATACCTCACAAGGTGAAAAATTTATTATGTCATTTGAACCTGTCCTGGCTGATTATGCCGCATTGGAAAATCTAAAAGTCGGTGTGTTACTTGGAGGCTGGTTAGATGTTTATAATAAGAGACCCTGGGCTCCCGCACCACCCCCCAAAGAACAATCTGTAGGGGATTTAGTGGGAAATAAAATTTCTAATCTAAAACCAACCTTCACATTTCGACAGCGGGGTACATTAGTATATATTCCATTTGCGGACTATTCAACAGAAATTGTTATATCATTTTCTAAACGAGTAGGTTTTGATTATGCATCATTGGTTGCAGAGGTGCCAAATCCTACTTTTATTGTTCAGGAACTCATGTTGAAAAATGCTATGCATTCAAATTTGTCAAATATTACCGGTCAGTTAGAGATGACCGATGGTATTACTGAGGAACTCTATCCTGGGGAGACGATTAAACTGATATATTCATCAGTTCCGATAGAACATGGGAAAGTGAGAAGTTTTGTTCTTGTTACAACCGGTTTATATGAACATGTCGGTGTCAATGCTAAAAGGATACCACTGCAATTCAGGTTAGACGAAAGTTATCCAAATCCCTTTAACCCACAGACTACCGTCAAGTACACACTTTCACAATCCGGACATGTGAGTATTAGCATTTATAATCAACTTGGTCAGGAGATAACTAAAATTGTAGATCAGGAACAGGATGCTGGTTACTACCAAAGACATTGGGATGCTTCTAACGTGCCGAGTGGGACATACTACGTTCAGATGATCGTACGGGATCAATCCGGGAAGCATTTATATCAGGCAACGAAGAAGTTATTGCTTATGAAGTAAGATTATTTTTTTAGACACTTTTGAACTGTAATCAATTAAGGAAGCCAGCTCTCAATATGAGGGCTGGATTCTCTATTTTTCCTTAAATTTCTTTAATAAGAAAAATATCATTTTTAATCTGATCCGAATATTGTTCAAAATGAATTGTTATCCACAAATTCCTATAAAGTGTAGGTAAACACCGTATACCCAATTGATCTTTGATGAAGATTGTAAATGAAAAATTATTTATAGTAATTTTCCTTGACATTCTAGAAAATATTTATTACCATTTTGGTGAACGCAATGATATTCATTATTCTCCACTTAAAAAACTATTTCAAATCCCACTTCTTTATGCCCGTATAAATTGATTTGGGATGAGGAGGAGCAAAATGACACGCTACGTGATATTGATAATACTAATCCATCTTCTCTCTCTGAATATGGCAGAGCCACAAACCACAAGCGGAGGTGTTGTATGGGGACCTGTTATTAAATTATCTCGTGATGATCCTAATCCATCTGGCGGTAGCTATACTCCTAAGCTTTCCAATCAAGGAGATACAATCCATTGTGTCTGGTTTGGCGGCTCCTATGGCTTGCCATATAGACGTTCCACAGATGATGGATTAACATGGGAAGAAACCCGGGAATTAATAACCGATTCGACAAAATTCCATTATTCCGATGGTCAACATATAGTTCCGCAAGGTAATAATTTGTTTATTTTCTTTACCGCACCATTATCCGCAACGGGTCTTGAGCCGGTTCTGTTTGTTAAAAGTACCGATAGAGGAAATTCATGGTCTGATCCTGATAGTGCAATGATTGATACAGTAAACCTGATTCATTCAGCATGTGCACGCGGTGACACATTAGCATTAGTATTTAATCCTTACATTGAAGGCCAATATCTTTTTCCTCGTATAATGCGATCAACGGATGCGGGGTTAAATTGGAGTATAAGTTTAGAAGAAATGCCATCTGACAATAATGTATATAATCTACGTGTAGCTCTCACACCCGCTCTTCTCAATTTCATTCATTCAGGTGAAAGGTGGCCTGGTCCAGGACCAGAGATTGTAATCCATCGCTCAACCGACCTGGCAGATACATGGAAAGATTCAATCGTTATTTCACCGATTGATGGAGATGGATCAGATATGCCTGAGGTAGCCACATATTTAGATGATGACTGTGGATTAAATACCATGGCTGTAATGTGGAGGGGTGAAGATTGGGACGGAGCATGGTTCAGCGCAGGGATGGCTGTGCGCATTTCATATGATAACGGTGAAACCTGGCAGCCAATACAGGTTGTAAGTGACATACCACGTGGCAGCTTCCATGATATTGTAATACGAAGAAACATAGTTGCGGTCACCTGGGCTCATGAGGAGACTGATTTAGCTGGTCCGTTTCAGATCAAAACACGGATTAGCTATGATGGAGGAACAAATTGGGAAGGCATAACAAATCTGACGCCAGATCCGGCAGCTTGGGCATGGGTTCCGACCATCGCTTTATCTGATTCAACAATCCATGTAGCCTGGGAAGAGTTGATAGATGGCAAGTGGAATATTTATTATTGTCGCGGTGAGTTGATTAAAAAGCATCCTGAATTGGTTTTTAGATCCGCGAGCATCCAGTTTGATTCAATTGAAGCAGGCATAACAGCATTTGATACAATAACGGTGGAGAATACAGGCATTGACACGTTATCAGTAGGTGCTGTTCTTTCAGATGATTACCATTTTGGGGTAAGCCCTAACACAATGATGATAGCCCCTGGTGAAGAGGGATATTTCACAATATCCTTTACTCCGAGTGATATAGGTGAATTTAATGGTAATATTACATTTATTTCAAATGCTGAATCATCACCCGATTGTATTGGTGCAATTGGGACAAGCAAAACGTATCATCATTCGATAACGTACAACAAAGGCGGTGAATGGACACTGGTTTCAATCCCGGTTAAACCTGACATCGCTCAAACGATGTGTTCGCTTATATCATACGAAAGAAGTTATGTAACGCAAGATTCAATGATATTCGGCACTGGTTACTGGGCAAAACCAGAGTCTGTGGTTATTTTCAGAGGGATTGCTGTAATGGATAGTGCTGAAATTAGTATCGATGCGAAGTGGAATATCATAGGTTCGTTGACAGTTCCGGTGGCAATAACACAAATTACCGCAGTACCGCCAGAAATGATACTATCGCCATTTTATGGTTATGATTCAGGGCGATATAAAATGACAGACACACTATATCCAGGCAGAGGTTACTGGGTTAAATCGAACCGGATCGGGAAATTGAAGCTATCGACATTGGAGGGAGTGATAAAGGGATCTGCTAAATTGAATATTATTGTCAATAATGAGATGCCTCCACCACCGCCTGATGAGGGAATTGAGAAGACTATACCGATAGAGATATCATTGATGCAAAACTATCCAAATCCTTTTAATCCAGTCACGAAGATGAAATATTCACTACCAAACACTGCTGATGTAAGTATTAGAATTTATGACATATTTGGTCGAGAGGTAGCGACACTTATCCATGAGAAAAAAGTAGCCGGCATATATGAAGTGAGTTGGAATGCGGCTGGTTATGCCAGCAGTGTATATTATGCCCGGCTATATGTCAGCGGGGATGGAGGAAATGTGATCAAAACAATTAAGTTACTTTTAATCAAGTGAAAAGGAGGTGGTGGAGGGAAAATAATATCATTTGATATTTTAAATGCTCGTGGAAACTGTGAAGGGCACCCACCCGTAGGAAGGTGCCCCTCGGATGAGGTGGATAAGGGGCGACGAGGCAAATCAGATTGTAATAATTACGAAGCAAGGTAGATGTAATGTTATTGTTTGGATAAAAGAAGAAAGAATATAAAGTGAAAAAAGATATTCTTATAAATGCATAAATGGCGAAAGAAAAAGAGGAATGAAGGAGGATTCTTAAAAACCAACAAAAAAGTTTCAATTTACTGCAAAATCGTGGCATAATTGGTCTTATTAGAAACAATGCCACGTTTTTCCCTTTTTTTTGGGAAATTACCTGTCGCTTAAAAATCCAGATCCCTTCATGTTACCGATATCACATACCATTTCCACATAAACATATATATTTATTAATAGTCATTTTATTTAATGTCTGAAATTCCTTTTGATTCTTTGAATATCTTTATATATTAAAAGAAAGCTCCCCTTTGAATTATAAAGGAAAGTTTAAATGGATGCGATTTACAGCCGCCGCAGTATTAGACGCTATACAAGCGAAAAAGTATCTGACGATTTAATAGAATCTCTTCTAAAAGCCGCTATGTGTGCACCCTCAGCCCGAAATCAGAGGCCATGGCATTTTGTGGTCGTGAAGGAAAAAGATATCCTGAATCAATTATCAAAAACCCATCGATATTCAGAAATGGTCAAGGAGGCACCCGTTGCGATTGTAGTGTGTGGTGATACTCAAATTCAGAGTTACAAAGATTATTGGGTGCTTGATTGTTCTGCGGCAACAGAAAATATTCTTATTGCAGCAGAGGAACTTAAACTTGGTGCGGTTTGGGTGGCTGTTTATCCTCGAGAGGAACGGATAAATCATGTGCGTAAGGTACTCTCGCTTCCCTCCAACATCATTCCGCTATGTATTATCCCTGTAGGATATCCTGCAGAAAAACCGGAACCTGTTGAGAGATTCGATAAATCACGGATACATAAGGAAAAATGGTGAGAACTATAAAAAACATATTGATTGAATGCCCGAAGGATTAAGATAGTGCATACTCCAAGGAGTTTGAAAATGTCAAAATATTTTGTCTTACTGTTTATTGGTGTTTTGTTCAGTTGCGCTTATGTTTTAAAAGCACAAACAGGATTCAGTTTTGGTGGTGATTCTACAGATGCAATTCAGGACTTCTGCATCGATCCTGATGGTAATATCATAATGGTCGGGACTTTCTCAAAAACAGTTGATTTTAATGCAGGCGCTCCTGTTCACAATCGGACTTCAAACGGACTGTTAGATAACTTTATCGTTAAATATACAGGTGATGGTACATTTCTCTGGGCTGTAAGTTTTGGAGGAACACAGGAAGATTTTGCTAATGGTGTGACAACAGATCAGAACGGAAATATTTATGTCTGTGGCTTTTTCTCAAGTCAGTGCGATTTCAACGCAGGCACCGGATCAGATGTTAGATCACCAAAAGGGATGACAGATGTCTATATTGTCAAATACAATCCAAATGGTTCATATTTATGGGCTAAAACATTCGGCGGAGATAGCAACGATACAGCATATGATATTGTAAATGATGGCAATAACTCCATACATGTTATTGGTTCCTTTGAAGATACATTGCAAATTGAAGAAGACAATCCCGACACAAAGTTAATATCTAACGGTAAAAAAGATGTTTTCCTTGTTAAATTTACTGATACAGGAGAATATGTTTCAGTTTATGCCTGGGGAGATAAGGATGATGATGAAGGATTGGCAGTAACAGCAAATAAGAATGGAATAATTTATATAGGCGGTTATTGCACAAGGTCGATTATTGAACCGGCAACATCAATCAGTGGATTGATGGCACCAAAAAGTGATGCCGACATCTTTCTTAGCGCCCGGACAACAGAAGGCATACAACTTTGGAATAATCGATTTGGTGGTAAAGGACACGATCAGATAGTGCGGGGTGGAATTGCACTGGATTCTTATGGAGATATTTATCTAACAGGATGGTTCAGCGATACCGTCGACTTTGATCCCAGCCCCGGTATAGTGAATAGGGTCAGTAATGGTGGTTATGATGTATTTGTGGCAAAATATTCGTCAGCAAGAACATATGTCTCAAGTATGTCATTTGGTTCATCCGGGAATGAATTTGTTCACAACCTCGCTGTTGACTGGCAGGGCAATGTATTTCTAACCGGCTCTTTTACAGGTACTGTTGATTTTGATCCAAGCGGAGGTGTAAGAAATTTAACAACCCATGGCACGAACGGTGCTTATGATATATTTACAGCAATGTATTCACCCACAGGCATACTTTTCTGGGCTTTTAATTATGGTGCCGTAATATCAGGAGGTGATAAAATTTCAAGCGGCTATTCAATTGCAACGGACAGTCTTAATAATGTTTATGTTGCAGGAAAATTTTACGGTGAATGTGATTTTGATCCAACAGCAGGAATTTTAAATTTCTCGAGTTCAGGGTATTCGGATTGCTTTTTTATAAAGTACAATCATAATGGGTTACTCTGGATGAATAAACCTGAGATCAACATAAATTCCAGAACAGCGGAATTTGGAAACGTCGGGATAAATACACAATCCGTTTTAATTCGTGAAATATATAATCAGGGTGACGGAATACTCTATATATCTTCAATGTTTTCAACAAATACAAGATTTAGAATTTTAGAAACTACCAACTATATTTTACCAGGTAAAAGTTTTCAACTCGCAATAGAATTTGCTCCAATATGGTTGGGAGTACAAACCGGTTACATTATTATTGAACATAATGGCGAAAGTCGGTACGATAGCATTCTTGTTACCGGCAACGGGTATGGAAGAATGGCATCAGTTACAATGAATTTGATTGCAGGCTGGAACATGATCTCAATCCCTGCGCAGGTCGAGAATTATAGCAAGAATGCACTCTTTCCGCAGGCAATTTCTGAAGCATTTGAGTTTTATGATGGTACTTACCGCACACGAGATACATTTCAGATGGTAAATGGCTATTGGTTGAAATTTGAAAATCCACAGTCGGTACTTATTGAGGGCGCGGCGCGTGATAGCGCTACAATTCATGTCAGACAGGGCTGGAATCTTATCGGAACTTTATCATCAACTGTTTATATTGACTCCATTGTACAACAACCACCCGGAATTATTGGATCAGAATTCTTTGGCTACGATGGGAATTATTACGAAGTTAAAACACTTGTACCGGGGAAATCTTATTGGGTAAAAATGAATTCTTCTGGCTCACTTTTCCTTAAGGGGTCGGAATTAATTGATAGAAAACATTAAACTCAAAATCATTACCTCTATATTCATTACATGACAGGGAGGGATATATCACTCCTCCGTGATAGGAAGAAAATCTGATAGTTAAAATCAACCAATCGCATGAATTTATTTTAACTCCCGTATAAATCAACAAAATTGAAATTATTATTTAAGAATTGGTGTTTTATTGTATAATTGTGTCAAAATGATGTAAAAAAGGGTGATCTCTATCATTGACCGGCTAATATCTATTTTGTAAATTTTATATTAGGAAGCTTATGGGGTGTGAGGGATCTATTTTAAATTTAAAAAGCAATTCTAAAAAAATGTACACAGCATATGAATGCATTTGACTATTTTTTTGAAAATACTAAAAACTTAGATAAAAGTTTTGTTCTTGGTAACAGCGAGTCGATTTCTTATCGTGACCTTTATACTAAAAGCAAAAACTTTGCAAAATATTTGAATAAAAAAATCGGGAAAGATCAGAATATTATATTGATTGCTCCTAATTCAGTTTTCTCAATAATATCATACCTCGGTGTAATTAAATCTCAAAATGTTGTTGTTCCCCTCAATCCCGAGATTGAACAAAGCAATCTCGATTTCATTCAGGATAAATGTAATTCCAAACTTGTTATTACCACAACTAAGTTAACATCAAAGTTGCAGGTAAAAGATGCAGAATATCTTGATGAAAAAATGATGAAGGAAATTTTGGGAGATCAACAAAATGATGAAGATTCATATGATAATACTCCTTCTGAAAAACTTGCTGAAATCATTTTCACATCCGGTTCAACTGGTGAACCCAAAGGAGTTATGATAAGTCATAAAAATCTTATTGCAAATACTTCCTCAATCGTCGAATATTTGAAGTTAACAGATAAAGACACCATGCTCGTTGTATTGCCTTTTTATTATTGTTATGGTTTATCATTGCTTCATACGCATTTAAGAGTGGGCGGGAGTATCGTTCTGAATAATATGTTCATTATGCTTGGTACGGTCATAAATGATCTAAAGAAGTTCAAGTGCACTGGATTTGCCGGAGTGCCAACACATTTTCAAGTTTTACTTAGAAAATCTGATAGTTTTAAAACAACAAAATTTCCTGATCTTAAATACGTTACACAGGCCGGTGGTAAATTACACAACGCATTCATAAGCGAGTTCCTGCAGTCACAACCAGATATAAGATTCTGTGTAATGTACGGACAAACGGAAGCAACAGCGAGGTTGTCATGGCTGCCGCCTGAAAAACTTCCGGAAAAAATTGGTTCGTGCGGTAAGGGAATACCTGGCGTCGAACTTAAAGTTGTGAACGAAGAAGGTCAACCGGTAAAACCGGGAGAAATTGGAGAAATAGTAGCAAAAGGTGAAAATATTATGATGGGTTATTATAAAGACCCGGAATCGACTCAGCACACTTTAAGAAACGGCTGGCTTCATACTGGTGATCTGGCAACAGTGGATCAGGATGGGTATATTTTCCTTACAGCCCGTAAAAAAGAAATTATTAAAGTCGGGGGAAGAAGAGTAAGTCCGAAAGAAATAGAAGAAGTTATAGTATCAATGCCAGAAGTTATAGATTGCAGTATCGAAGGGGTGGTAGACGACATTTTAGGCGAGACAATGAAGGCAACAATTGTAATTAAAGAATCGCTTAAGGATCAGGTAACTCCCGATGATATTAAGAAATATTGTGCAGAACGGTTAGCTTCGTATAAAATTCCTCAACTTATTGAGCTAAAATACGATATCACAATTTCACCTACCGGGAAGAAAATAAAAAAATAAAGTAAAGCGGAATTAATCATTACCGTACGAAATATTCCTGAAAGTTTTGTCATTTTGTTTTACCACAAATCATTTGAACTTTCTGACACATTGACTTTCCTTTTTTAATGATACCAGTCTATGAAAAAGGACATATCCATATTTTATAAGACCGATAATGAGAATAACAGGTCATTTATTGTGCCTGGATATATTTTAAATCTAAATCGTTGTTGAAAATTTAATTTTCAAAATAACAATTTGACTGATTAGTTAAGTGTTGTGATATACATACCTTCTGTTTCTATTTCCTTATAATTTTCTTATCTTTATTTAAATTTTAAACAGGTAAAAATTATGAACAACCAGGTCATTCGCATTGGTCATAGCCCGGATCCTGATGATGCATTTATGTTCTACGGACTCGCATCAGGCAAGGTTAAATTAGAAGGTATCAAAATCGAACATCTGCTTGAAGATATCCAGTCTTTAAATAACCGTGCAATGCGAGGTGAACTTGAAGTGACCGCAATCTCAGCCCATGCCTATCCTTATGTGGCAGATAAATATTGGATTATGCGAACAGGCGCAAGCATGGGAGAAGGTTATGGTCCGGTCATTATTTCAAGAAAATATAAATCACTCGATGATCTGAAAGGAAAAATTGTGGGAACACCAGGATCCCTTACAACGGCTACACTCCTTTTTAAAATTTTTACTGATGGAATAAAAAATATCGATATGCCGTTCGATCAAATTATGAGTGCAGTGGATAATGATGAAGTAGATGCAGGGATTTTGATTCATGAAGGGCAACTGACATATAAATCGCTGGGTTATAACAAAATTCTGGATTTTGGCGAATTATGGGAGGATAAAACAAAGGGTTTACCCCTTCCACTCGGATTGGATCTCGTTAGCAAAGATCTGGGTTTTGATCTTGCAAAAAAACTTTCAGACGGACTCCGTCAAAGCATCGCATATGGATACTCACATCCTGAAGAGTCAATACCTTATGCCATGCAATGGGGACGCGGAATGGATAAATCTTTAGGTGAAAAATTTGTGAAAATGTATGTGAGCAAACTTACTATCGATATGGGACAGAATGGTAAACTTGCACTGGAATTATTGTTTGAACTTGCTTATAAAAAGGGACTAATCCCGATTAAACCGGATATCAAACCTGTTTGAACTACTTATTAACCGGTGAATTTAAACTTACTATCAGTAAACGTTCATATCTATATAAAATAATCCTCCAATATCAGAACGATACCACCGTTTGGAAAACAATCCTTTTTTTTATAATTTTAGTATAAATAATTATTTAAAATTGTAAATAATCAAATTCTTTCGTTGGTTACGCTGTTTTTTCGACTCTAATGAGTATAAACGAAAGATTTTTTTGTATTTGAACCGGTCTGCAGTCCTCAATTAAATTTTTTAAAGTTAATTGAAATCTTGGTAGAAAAAATGTCTTCAGGTGCCCAATTGTATTGTCCAAATTTTAAAACATGCATGCTTGTCAATAGCCCGGATGTTGTAAAGGATGAAAATAAAAAAAATATGTACATCACTGCCTACTGTATGCGCGACGAAAATGCATGGAATAAGTGCAAACGTTATATCACAAAAAAGGAACTTAATTTTTGTCCTGATTTTGTTCTGCCCGACTCGCCGGGGAGTCCATCCGACTTTATAAACGAATTCGATAAAAATATAAATTTTTAATTTATGATAGATAAGGATTAATTAATGGCTACAATAGAAATAGAAGGACATGTATTTGAAGTTGATGGGGATGGATTTTTAAAGGATCCATATATATGGAATGAGGAAGTTGCCCGCTTAATAGCAAAATATGATGGCATTAACGAAATGAATGAAAAACATTGGGCAATAGTGAAGTTTATACGTCAGAATTGGGAAGAAAAAGGAATGGCGCCAATGGTACGATCCATCTGTCAAAAGACAGGTGTCAAATTGAAGGAAATATATGAATTGTTTCCCCTTGGTCCAGCACGCGGCGCATGCAGAGTTGCAGGTTTACCAAAACCTGAAGGGTGTGTATAAGTGAATATTCAGAACTTGTTCTGGTATCATTATTTTGCACTTGCCGGCTTGCTCGTTTGTTTAATTACTTTTGTCTTCCATTTTTTAAAACTTATCAGACTGGGATTTCCGGAAGATTTTTCAAATAAAATTGGTGATACAAAAGCATCAATAGTATATTCATTTACCGGCGCACTCAATCCTGCAAAAAAAGAATCGGCATATCTTCACCTTCCAACCTATACTGCAGGTTTGTTTTACCATTTTGGAACGTTCCTCACTGCCTTTATTTTCTTTTCAACACTGCTCGGAGTCTTTTATAATGGATTTATTATTAAGTGGGCATTCATTATTTTCTTGTGCTTATCTGCATTATGCGGCATCGGAATATTAATTAAAAGAATTTCATTAAAAAAAATCAGATCTTTTTCCACCATCGACGATTATGTGTCGAATGCTTTAGTGACTTTGTTCCAGATAATGACTGCATTATTATTATTATCAGATAAATTCTCACCTTTATATTTTATTTGTTCAGGCATTCTTCTCATATATATGCCTGTAGGTAAATTAAAACACGCCCTATATTTTTTTGCAGCACGTTATCAACTCGGATTGTTTTACGGATGGCGCGGCGTATGGCCGATAAGGAGATCATCATAGCATGAAGATGAATTCCAATTCCGCTGATAAAGCGCTCGAAGTTTTGCTAAATCAAAGTAATAACAAATTGTTAACCGAAATCAATAGTTGTGTTCGTTGTGGACTCTGCGCTGAAAGTTGTATGTATTATCTGATTACTGGCGATGAAAAATTTATCCCTGCCCGAAAAGTTAATTTAATTTCCTCAATTTATAATAAATACTGTACAACAACGGGAAAACTTTTTCCTTATCTTCAGAATGCAAAGGAATTAAATGATGATACTTTCAACGAAATGATCGACCTCCTTTATGGCGCATGTACTTTATGCGGAAGATGCACGTTACATTGTTCAATCGGTATTGATATTACATATCTGGTAAAAATCGGCAGGAGTATGCTTGCTGCTGCGGGGAAAGTCCCCCAAACCCTCCAGGCAACAGTTGATGCCGCCGTCAAAACAGGTAATAACATGGCAATTCCAACTGAAGAACTGCTCGATACGATTAAATGGCTGGAAGAAGAGTTGCAAGATGAACTAAACGATCCCGAAGCAAAAATACCCCTCAACCAGAAGGGTAAGAATATACTTTATACTCTTAATCCAAGAGAACCGAAATTTTTCCCTTTATCAATATCGGCGATGGCAAAAATATTTCATGCCGCAGGAGAAAGCTGGACATTATCAACAAATATGTATGATGTGACTAACTATGCCTACTTCTCAGGCAGTGAAGACGAGGCGGTCTTAATTGCTGACAGATTGTACAGGGAAATGAAAACCATGGAGGCAAAACGGTGTGTCCTCGCAGAATGTGGTCACGGTTCACGTGCATTCCGATGGGAAGGTCCAAATTACTTAGAAAAACAATTTGATTTTGATGTTCTGACCTCAGTCGAATTAATCGCAGAGTATATAAAAAAGGGAAAACTGAAAATTGATCGGTCGAAGATAAAAAAACCTGTTACCCTCCATGATCCATGCAACCTGGTGCGTGAAGGCGGAATTATTTATGAACAAAGATTTATTCTGAATGAGACAGTAAGCAATTTTATTGAAATGACACCTCACGGCATAGATAATTTTTGCTGCGGTGGAGGAGGCGGACAGCTTTCAATGAGCGAGTATAATGAAAGACGAATGAAAATCGCTGAAATTAAGGCAGATCAAATTCGCCGGACAGGAGCATCTATCGTTGTTACACCATGTCATAACTGCATTGATCAGTTGATTCAGATAAACAGTGCATTTAAACTTGGCGTTGAAATAAAAACGCTTGCTGAGATTGTTGCGGACTCAATTGTTCTGGAAAAGAAAAATTAATTTTTTATAAAAACAATTATAATGTGAAATTACTATGGAAAATCTAATTTATCTCGATAATTCTGCAACCACATTCCCGAAACCGGACGTTGTATATGATTTCATGACCTCTTTTTACCGGAAACATGGTGTCAATCCTGGAAGATCAGGATTTGATGCAGCAAAGGAAACAGAAGAGGTCGTTTTTAAAACCCGAAAACTTCTGACCGATCTTTTCAATGGTGATGATCCCAACAGGTTAACGTTCAGTTACAATGCGAGCGATTCATTAAACATGATCATTCAGGGTATAGCCGTAAAGGGTGATCATGTTATAACAACCATGCTGGAACATAATTCGGTACTCAGACCATTATACCATCTTAAATTGCAGGGTATTATTGATGTAACTCATATTCCGTTTGATGAGAACGGCTATATAGATCCCGATGACATAAAAAAAGCAATCCGAAAAAATACTAAGATGGTAGTTTTAAATCATTGTTCAAACGTAATCGGAACTGTTCAGCCGGTCGCAGAGGTGGGGAAAATATGCAAGGAGTCCGGTGTTTTACTTATTCTCGATAGCAGTCAGAGTGCCGGCGTCATACCGATCGATGTTAAATCTATGGGAATAGATGTTGTGGTCTTTACCGGCCATAAATGTTTGATGGGCCCGACCGGCATCGGTGGTTCATACGTGTGCGAAAATGTTCCAGTAAAATCCACGAAATTTGGGGGAACAGGTGTAAGATCTGCTCAATTAACACATCTTGAAGAATTTCCATACCGACTTGAATGCGGTACGCTTAATCTTGTGGGGGTTGCCGGATTGCATGCCGGTGTTAAGTGGGTTCTTGAGCATGGTATGGAGAATATCCATAGAAAGGAATTAATTCTCTGGAATAATCTACGTAAAGGCATTCAGGATATCGAAGGTGTTATTACCTATTGTGCTAATAGTTCTGAAAATCGTAATCCCGTCCTTTCTTTTAATATTAAAGGGCTGGAAGCAGGTGAGGTGGGAACAATTCTTGATGTGGATTATAATATTGCATGTCGGACCGGCTTGCATTGTGCTCCTAAAGTGCATGAACAATTGGGCACGGATAAAATTCATGGCACAGTCCGTTTAAGCATCGGTGCATTTAATACCAATGAGCATATAGAAAAAGCAATAGAAGCGGTAAAAGAAATAGCGGAGATGAAAAAATGAAAATCATCATTTTGGTTGTTCAAATAATTTTATTTCAATTCTATCTGTATGGACAAGATTTTCCAAATTTCATTCAGGTTAAGGAGGATGAATCTTTCCAATCAATCCTGCAAAAGGCAGCTCATGTAAAGCCAACAAAAAGACAAATTGAATGGCAGGAACTTGAATTTACATGCTTTTTCCATTTCGGACTAAATACATTCTATAACAACGAATGGGGTAAAAAAAATTACTCTCCCGACGCTTTCAACCCTACTCAACTTGATATCCGTCAATGGGCCAGAACCGTTAAAGAAATCGGCGGTAAAATGATGATTATGGTTGCAAAGCATCATGATGGATTCTGCTACTGGCAAACGAAATATACAGATTTCTCAGTGGCAAATAGTCCATGGAAGAATGGGAAAGGAGACCTTATTGCAGAAGCGGCAGAAGCATGTAAGGAATTTGGATTAAAACTTGGGATTTACCTCTCACCATGGGATATTCATTCTCCAGTTTACGGAACGGATGAATACAATCAGTTTTTTAAAAATCAGTTGCGAGAATTATTAACAAATTACGGTAAAGTTTTTGAAGTATGGTTTGACGGTGCATGCGGGGAAGGTCCAAATGGAAAGAAACAGGTATATGACTGGTTCGGATATTACAAATTAATACACGAATTGCAACCCGAAGCTGTCATAGCAATCACCGGACCGGATGTAAGATGGGTTGGAACAGAATCAGGCTATGGGCGGGAGACCGAATGGAGTGTGCTTCCGATCCACGAATCAACCATTGAGCAAATTACAAAAAGTATTAAAGAAAATGAAGGTGAAATATTTTTTACTCCGACAGATTATATGTATCAGCCCAGCATTGGTGGCAGAGAGCAATTAAAAAATGCAAAAGGTTTAATCTGGTATCCTTCAGAAGTAGATGTATCAATCCGTCCTGGTTGGTTTTATCATGAAGCTGAGGACACGCTTGTCAAAACTCCAGAACAACTTGTGGATATATATTACAGCTCTGTCGGAAGAAATTCTGTCCTTCTTTTAAATTTTGCTCCTGACAAACGCGGACTAATCCCCGATCAGGATATTCGAAACGCAAAAAAGATGAAAGAAATCATTGATGAAACATTCAAAATAAATCTCGCTTCATCGGCAAAAATAATCGCCCAGCATTCTAATTCCAATTTATCGCTATTTAATTTAGTTGATCAAGACAATAAAACCTACTGGACGCCGGGTGAAGGTGTAACTTCAACATCTCTTGAGTTTGATCTTGGTGAAGAAAAATTATTTGATAGATTAATACTACAGGAAAATTTTCGGAACGGACAACGTGTTGAAATGTTCAGTCTTGATGCGTTCTTTAATAATGAATGGCACGAAATCGCAAAAGGAACTACCATTGGTTATAAACGTCTGCTCAGATTCAATCCTGTTCTTTCCCAAAAAGTAAGATTAAATATTCTATTATCACGTGATCATCCCGAAATTTCTACTTTTGGACTGTTCAAATCACCTCCCTCCAGGTAAAAACTAGGAAGAATTTATATTCTCCATAATGTTAAATAATTAGCTAAAACTTTACTTTATCATATTTATATCCTAAATTGTGCAAAATCATACCTATTGTTCGAAAAATTCATAATTTTAAACAAGAATATCAATATTTGCAGAAACTTTTAGGTCGTTTATTCGTTATACTGTATAACTACACTGATTTATAAGAGGGAAAAGAATAATTAAATTAAACATCTCACATTTATTTAAAGGAACTATTAATGAACAATCTTAAACGTCTCGCATTGGTTTTAAGTTTAGTAATTATTGCTGTTAATTTTAGTTACACGCAAAACCTTGAATCAATATTAGCGAAAAATTATGAGGCACAGGGTGGCTTACAGAATCTCAAAGCCATTCAAACAACGCTGACAAAAGGTAAAATGATGATGCAAGGACTTGAACTTCCTCTGAGTATCTATCAAAAAAGACCCAACTTAATCCGGTCTGAAATTATGGTGCAGGGACAAAAAATTATTTCTGTCTACGATGGAACGCAGGGTTGGATGATAAATCCTATGATGGGTTCCACAGATCCAATCGATATGCCCGCTGAAGAGTTAAAAAATGTAAGAGAGCAGGCTGACATGGATGGATTTCTTATAAACTGGAAAGAGAAGGGGCATAAACTTGAACTTATTGGAAAGGAAGAAGTTGAAGGTGCGGATGCGTATCATATAAAAGTTACCACCAAGGATAGCACAATTCGTCATATTTACATTGATGCTGATTCCTACCTGGAGATTCAGCGTAAAGGAAAATATCCCGCACAGGGAAAAGAAATCGAAATATCAAACTCGCTTGGAAGTTATAAGAAGGTGGGTCCTTATATGTTACCGCACTCGTCAGAAGGAAAAGCGGATGGCAAAACTTATCAACAGGTATTGATAGATACAATTATGGTAAACGTACCCATTCATGATTCTTTATTCGCACGTCCCAAGGTTGAGAAAAAAGAGAAAGTAAATTAGTCAACTGTTATAAAACTGTTCAGAAATTTTTTGAAAGGGTATACCCATGCTGCGGGTTATTTATATTCTATTTGCTATACTTATAATAGCATTGAGTACTTTATGGTCTCAAGAGGAATTGATAATAGACTCAAAAACTTTTGGAGCAATAGAGGCACGAGATATAGGTCCCGCTGTAATGAGCGGCCGTGTTGCTACGCTCGATGTTGTGAATAATGATCGACGTATAATCTATGTCGGAGCCGCAAGTGGTGGTGTATGGAAATCTATAAATGGCGGTATATCCTTCAAACCAATATTTGATAAATATACACAGTCAATAGGAAACATAGCCATCGACCAGAACCACCCTGATACAGTCTGGGTCGGGACGGGAGAGCCATGGGTAAGAAATAGCGTTTCAGTAGGTACCGGTGTTTTCAAAACAACCGATGGGGGAGAAAACTGGAATTTTGTCGGTCTGCCAAATTCTGAACGGATAAGTAAAATTGTTATCAACTCATCCAATCCTGATATAGTTTACGTTGGAGTACTTGGTAAACTCTGGTCAGATAGCGATGAACGGGGTGTGTACATGACAACAAATGGCGGACAAAGTTGGGAAAAGATACTTTATGTAAACGAAAAGACCGGTTGTGCTGATCTGGCAATTGATCCTCAAAATCCCAAAATTATTTATGCCGCAATGTGGGAGTTTCGCAGACTCCCATATTTTTTCAAATCAGGAGGACCCGGAAGCAGTTTGTACAAAACTGAGGATGGCGGTAAAACATGGACGAAGATTACAAATGGTTTTCCAGAAGGAGAACTTGGCAGAATTGCAGTTGCCATCGCACCATCAAAGCCAAATATTATTTATGCTACAGTTGAAGCAAAAAAAGGGGGAATATTTCGTTCAACTGATTATGGAAAAAATTGGACTCTGATGAGTACCAATCCTGTCGTGCTTCAGCGTCCTTTTTACTTCTCACTTCTCGCAGTTGATCCGAAGGATTGTAACCGCGTTTACCGGCCCGGTTTCTCGCTGGCTTACAGTGAAGACAGCGGTAAATCATGGAATTCCACAGGTGAGGGTGTGCATTCCGATTATCATGCAATCTGGATCGATCCAAAAGATCCTGCATATATTCTTGTCGGGACTGATGGCGGTGTGTATGAATCTCTTGATCGCGGCGGTACATGGGCATTCTTTTTGAATTTACCACTTTCCCAATTTTATCATGTAAGTTATGATATGGAACGCCCATACAATGTGTACGGTGGTTTACAAGATAACGGCTCATGGATGGGTCCGTCAGCAAGTCCGGGCGGCATTGAAAACAAAGATTGGGAAAATGTCGGTTTTGGTGATGGCTTTTATGCTTTTCCTGATCTAGCAGATAAAGATATTGTGTACTCTCAATGGCAGGGAGGAAATATTGTCCGCTACCATAAATCTTTGCAGCAGCCCAAAATGATAAAAGTATTTGCGAAGAAAGGCGAACCTGATTACCGCTGGAACTGGAATACACCGTTTGTTGTAGGGGCCAAGAGTAAAGCGCTCCTGGTAGGATCTCAATTTGTTTTAAAGTCGACGGATCAAGGAGAATCCTGGAAAATGATCTCACCTGATTTAACAACCAATGATCCCGAAAAGCAAAAGCAAAATGAAACCGGTGGACTCACATTAGATAATTCCACAGCAGAAAATCATTGTACTATTTATTCTATTTCTGAATCACCCCTTGATGAAAAAATAATATGGGCCGGCACTGACGATGGGAATTTGCAGGTAACCAGGGATGGTGGACAGAACTGGGTAAACGTTGTAAAAAATATACCTGGTCTTCCTCCAAACACATGGTGCATGTGCGTGAGTGCAGGTAATTTTTCGAAAGGTACAGCATATTCTGCATTTAGTGGTTATCAGACTGGAGACATGGGTCTTTATGTATACAAAACTACAGATTACGGTAATACATGGTTTTCCATCACAAATGATGCTGTGAAAGGTTTTGCTCGTGTAATCAGGGAAGATCTTGTGAATCCAAATTTACTTTTCCTGGGTACTGAATTTGGTCTCTTCCTGACGATTGATGGAGGAAAGCATTGGGCGCAATTTACAGGTAATTTGCCTAACGTTCCGGTCTACGATATTGCGATTCATCCACGGGATGGTGACTTGATAATTGCCACACATGGTCGCGGAATAATGATAATTGATGATATCTCTCCATTGCGCGCTTTTACAGCAGAAGCACTCAATGCAGATCTATTTATTTTTCCATCACGACCTCTTGAAATAAAAATTCCGAGGAGCGAACAGTCGTTCCCCGGCGGACAGGAATATGTAGGCAGGAATCCATCATCTGCTGCAAATATTACCTATTATATGAAAAAGCGCCATGTTTTCGGGGATTTAAATGTTGAAATATTTGGACCCGATGGTAAACTGCTGACGAAAATGCCCGCGGGTACCTATAAAGGTTTAAATCGTATAAAGTGGGCAATGCGAATGAAGCCACCAAAAGTTGCTCCATCCCCCTCTTTAGCAGGACAGGCACTTTTTGGTCCGATGGTACCGGAAGGTATTTACACTTATAAGATTACAAAAGGGGATAAAGTCTACGAGGGATCATTTAAGCTTGTACCCGATGCACGGGATCCTTACACAAAAGAAGACCGCGATCTTCAGTATGCTACAGTTATGAAACTTTATAAAATGCAGGCAGACCTTGCCTATACGGCAGAAGCAGTCGAGGATTTGCGTAATCAATCTGATAAGAGAAGAACCGAGATGGATTCAAGCACGGCACTTGCGCTTACCTTGAAAGAATTTTCACGCCGCCTCGATAGTTTGCATAACAGTCTGATGATAAAATATGTGGGTGCAGGTTTAACTTCAGAAGAACGGCTCAGAGAGAAGGTTGTTGATTTATACGGGGCTATAAGTAATTTTGGCGGTCGACCAACACAATCACAACTGGATCTTGCTCAAAAATTATCTGATGAAATCTTGCAGGTAGAAAAATTTTTCAATAATATCATCGATCGCACATTACCAGGCATCAATCAACAACTTCAAACTATAAATGTTGTGCCTCTGAAGTTGATGAGCAGAGATGAGTTCAATAAAAAAGAAAGCGGCGAGGGAGGAGGAAAACTAATCAGGAGGATTGCTGCAAATCCCTCAATATTTATGCTTCCATAGTTTCAGGTAATGTCCGTTGTTATCTGATAAAATGGACTGATTGGAGAAGCACAATATTTTATTAAATAAATATTCTCTATTATATATAGAGGATATAAACGATTAAGTTGAGCAAGATCAATCATTGAAAAGGGCAAAACGTTTATGCAAATATTTGGTTTTAAAAATGCCAATATCTGCAAATTGAAATTACTTATAATTATTGTATTGATAATTATTTTTTCTGGATGCAACGGCGGCGAACAAAAAAGGGATGAGGTACTCTGGCCTCCTATAGAACCATATCGAACGGGTTACCTGAAGGTTTCTGATCTGCATGAAATATTTTACCAACTTGGTGGAAACCCTCAGGGGAAACCGATAATGGTACTGCATGGTGGACCTGGAGCTGGATGCCATCCAGGATATTTCCGATATTTCAACCCGGACAAGTTTAACATTATCCTTCATGATCAGCGTGGTGCAGGCCAGAGTAAGCCGTATGCTGAGTTAAGAGAAAACACAACGCAAAATCTTGTAGAAGATATTGAGAAGTTGAGAAAATTTCTTCAAATTGAGAGGGTGATCCTTTTCGGTGGGTCGTGGGGCACAACCCTCGCACTCGCTTATGCAGAGACCTACCCCGAGAATGTAAGTGGAATTATTCTTCGTGGTGTCTTTACTGCTACCAGAGTAGAAATAGATCATTTTTACCATGGTGGGACTGCACAATATTTTCCCGAAAATTTTTACCGGCTTGTGCAACAGGTTGAAAAACCTGATACTTATAACTACCCTGAACAATTACTTAAAAAGATTCAAAGTAATGATAGTTTGACAAGTAAAACTGCGGCAAGGGAGTGGGCTCGATACGAGGGAAAAATCTCATCTATCAACCTTCCTGATTCAGAGCTGGATGCTATCATGGAGCGCTGGCCATTCTTTGCATTTTCATTGATTGAGAATTTCTATATGGCAAATAATTGCTTTCTGGAAGAAGGGCAATTATTTAAAAACCTGAAATCTATAAAAGATATACCTACGATTATTATAAATGGCCGGTATGATTTAATTTGCCCCCCAATTACTGCCTATAATCTTCACAAGGATCTTCCGAAATCAAAACTCTGGATCATTGAAAGTGCGGGTCACTCCTCCGGTGAACCAGGAATAGAAGCAGCTCTGGTAAAAGCTGCGCATGAGTTTGAGTGATGGGATCAGAAGCATCCAGATTCATCGGGAAGAATTATCAAACCGGTATTACTATTTTCCGTTATATACTTTGATAATATCGTACAGTGTTGTACGCTGGGCTGGTATAAATCCGGAATCATGGATAAGGCGGATTACTTCATCAACAGTAGATTTATTTATAAAGTTTGCTTCTGCGTGAACGTTCTCTTCGAATAATGTTCCTCCAAAATCATCAGCACCAAAATGTAATGCAATTTGTCCTGCTTTTTTCCCTTCAGAAAACCAGGATGCCTGTATATGATCGAAATTGTCAAGGTAAATACGGGACAATGCGATCATCTGCAGATATCTGGTTGAGGAAGCATGGGCGGGAATTATTTTATTAAGAGGTGTATTCCCCGGTTTGAAACTCCATGGAATGAAAGCGGTAAAACCATTGTTATAGTCCTGCAGTCGGCGTATAACTTCCAGGTGCTCAATAATATCCTGGTCGTTTTCCAGATGGCCAAACATCATTGTTGCTGTAGTTTTATAACCGATCTCGTGCGCTTCCTTCATAATAGTAATCCACTCTTCGGTTCTTCCTTTAAGATGACTTATTTTTTTCTTTATACGATCGGAAAGTATCTCAGCGCCTCCGCCTGGAATTGTACGCATACCGGCGTCCCACAGTTTCAAAAGGACTTCCCGTGTCGTAAGCCCGGAAACTTTTGCAATCCCGGCAATTTCTGATGTTGAATAAAAATGCGGGGTTACACCAGGTACTTCCGTCACTGTTCGTCTGACCATTTCTAAATAGTATTCCAGTGGAAGGTCAGGATGAACACCTCCCTGAAGTAAAATCGTTGTCACTCCTTTTGCTTTGGCTTCCTTGAATTTCCTGATCATTTCATCAACTGTGTATGTATAAGATCCTTCCTCATCCTTATGTCTGTAAAAAGCACAGAAGGTGCAGTCGATGGTGCATATATTTGAATAATTTGGATTGGTATCTATTACAAACGTAACATAAGGATCCGGATTTTTTTTGAATCGGACATCATTTGCAAGATTACCAAGTTCAAGGAGATCAGCATTTTGAAGAATGAATAGACCTTCTTCGGGTGAGATTCTTTCACTATTTTGAATTTTTTTGTGGATTGTATCTAATTTCATACGGTTACATTTATTTCTCTAACAAGTTTCCGGAATTCTCTAATTGCTATCCGTTCCCTTTCACCCAACCTGTAATTAAATCCTTCAAGATATTCTTTTACCTCATTAATGCTTAAAGATAACCGTTTATCATATAGTTTGCCTATATCGTGAAAATGGTCTTCAGATATTTCGAGCGAATTTTTGATATCGGAAATTAAATTATTCTTCTTCTCTTCAGATAAAGATTTCTTTACAGCCCAGACAGCAAATACGAACGGCAGTTTTTTCCACTCATACCATTCACGTGCAAGATCATAAACGAGTTCATAGCCAGGTAATCCTTTTTTGTTCCAGTATAATGCCTGGTCGCCGATTAAAAGTATTGCATCATATTGTGAAAAATCTTCCGATTGGAATGAAATACGTTTAAATCGAACCCGAATACCATATTTATTTTCGAGCAGAACTTGCAGAAGTCGGACAGAAGTTGCCGTCTCGTCGCTTATACCGATTAAGGCGTTATTTAGACCGTTCCATCCTTCCTTTGAAAAGAGCATGACACTTTTAACCTGGTCACGCGTTGCGATACACCATGGGAGTAAATCCATTTCTTTTTCCTGGGAGAAATAGTCCATTAATGAAAATAAACCTGCATCAAGCTGTCCATTTCTGCTCAGCACACCCATAATTCTTGGCGGTACCGGTAAAAGTTTAAATGAGGTGTTTTCAAAATTATGGAAGAAGGGAACAGAATTCAGAAACGGAATTTTCCCGACAACATTTTCCCCATAAACATTAAGCGGATTGTAAAGAGCATCTCTCTCGACAGGAATTTTGCCGGCATCTTTTATGATTTTAATGATTCTTTCTTTGGCAAGTTTAAGCGGACTTACGGCACCGGCATCGTGAGCAATCCGTTCCTGTCCGACCGTTCCATCTATATCATCCGCTCCGAAATTTAATGCGACAGATGCCACTTCCTCGGTCAGCATCACCCAGTATGCTTTTATATGAGGGAAATTGTCAAGCATCAGACGCGAAACGGCAATGGTTTTTAAATCGTCTATTGCAGAGGTAAACTGATTATGCGGTTTTATTCCTGTATCTCCAGGTTGAAAAGCGAGCGGAATAAATGTCAGAAAACCACCTGTTTCATCCTGCGCTTCACGGAGTTTGATCAAATGTGTAAGGCGTTCCTCAATAGTTTCAATATGTCCGTAGAGCATCGTTGCGTTTGATCGAATACCAAGTTTGTGTGCTTTTTTGTGAATGTCAAGCCAGACATTGCCTCCTATTTTTTGATTAAACAGAAGTTTCCGTACCCTCTCTGAAAATATTTCAGCGCCACCGCCTGGTAAAGTCTTAACCCCTGCCGATTTTAATTGTTGAAGGACTTCTTCAATTGTTAACTTAAATTTTTTATGGAAATAATCTATCTCAACCGCGGTATATGCTTTTATGTCAGCATCTGGAAATTTATTACTGATGGAAGATACAATATCAAGATATCTCTCCCATGGCCAGTCTGGAGGCATACCCCCTGTAATATGAACTTCCCTGATCTCGGGTGAGAGCATACCCAGAATTTCGTCGGTTGTCATTTCATAAGCATCGGGTGCATTTTTTTTGGTTGCAAAATCACAAAATTTACATGAGAGAACGCATATATTTGTATGTTCAATTTTTTGATTTATGACAAAAAATACTGCATCACCGTTTAATTGCTTCTGCACAAAACTTGCCATCCGCCCAAGCGAAATAAGGTCAGTAGTTTTATAAAGGATCAGTCCATCTTCAAAGGTAAGTCGGTTACCCTCTATTAATTTATTCCAGATATTAAGCAGTAATTTATCGCGCGGTTCAAAAATCATAATTTTACTTATCTATTTCCATATTTTTCCCCATTTTTCATCTACCCGTTTAATTATTTCCGGATTCATCTCTAAAGGTTCCGGGTATCCCTCTTTCCATGTTGCATCAATTGCCATTGTACCTTTATAAACAGGTGAAATTCCTATAAGGTTCTGTTCACTGAAAAAAACATCCCTTTCGCAGTCAAATCGTGTAAATAATCCCCAGATATATGATTGTCGTTCATGTATATTAACATCAGCACTTACTGCGGCAATGATAGGTATTTTGTTTGATTCTGGATTTTGCAGAACTTTTTTTAGGACAGCGGCTCCATTGTCTGATACTTTTAATAAGAGGAGAGTATTCTCAACTAAATTTACATCAATAATTCTGCTATCGATTGAGATCAGTGTAGCGCGAAGAGCAAAGATGTTGGAGATTCTCTGATTTTGATTCAGGGTTCTTTGTTTTCTTGTTGCATCGATTATCATTTTACTTCCGAGGTTCATTTTATAACTTGTGAAATCAAGTGTATCGAGAGGAACCTTCGGGATCATGATAAAATCATAATGGGGATTGAAATTATCTCGGATCTCGCCAAGTACTGCGTGCCAATTTTTTGGATCAACTCCTGCAGATACTGTTATGATGCATTTGGTTAGTGAAAGCTGGTCTGTGCCCATCAATCCTAATGCTGCTTTTACCGCTTCTTTTTGATAGCGCTGTTCGATTGCAACAACGAGCAGGTTATGGAAACCGGCTTCGGAGTAAGCCCATAGGTCTGATACTTCTTTATGTATTATTTTTGCGAGAGGTCCGAGCATCTGTTGAGTTGCATCTCCAAGGTATGCATCTTCCATTGGCGGTTTACCTACCACGGTGGCGGGGTAGATTGGATTTTTTCTATGGGTTACAGTTTTTAAGTGAAATACGGGAAATTCGGATGCGGCGGAATAATGTCCAAAGTGATCTCCGAAAGGACCTTCCATTCGCCGTTCAATAACCGGCACAATTCCTTCAAGAATAAATTCGGCAGTTGCAGGAACGTACTGGTTTATTGTTTTTCCTTTAACGAATTCTATTCTATGATTTAATAAAAATCCGGCAAACATTGCCTCATCGATTCCTTCGGGAAGGGCAGCGATTGTTGCGAATGTCAGTGCAGGCGAGGTGCCGAGTGCCACAGCCAGTTCAAAATCTTTTCCGATTTTTTCGGAATAGTAATAATGAAATCCGCCCCCTTTCTGGATTTGCCAGTGCATGCCTGTTGTTGATTTATCGAATACATGCATTCGATAAATGCCCATATTACGTTTATTATTAAAGGGGTGGTAGGTCACTACCTGACCGTATGTTATAAATCTTCCTCCATCTTTTGGCCAGCAGGTTTGGATTGGCAACTCATCGAGATTTGGTTTTACGATACATTCCTGAGAAATTCCGGAACTGACAAATTTTACTCTGCTTTTTAAAAATCGTCGGATCATGGATTGGTTATTAATCAGTCCATTCAGAGTGGGTGGGAAAATTTTATCAATAAAGTTTATTAATTCCTCACCGATCTGTTCAGGATGTTTGCCGAGAGCTAATTCTATCCGTTTTTGACCCGCATAGTGGTTTACCACGAGCGGAAACCGTGAATTTTTAGGATGTAAAATTAATAATGCAGGTTTTCTTTCTCGATGAGATCGGATTACTACTTCGGTTAATTCAAGATAAGGATCAATTTCAACTTCTGTCCGATGAAGTTCACCTTCCTTTTCTAAAGTGTGGAGATACGACTGAAAATCTAAAAATCCCACAGACTACTCCAGGTCCTTGGCGCGCCAACCCCTTGCGGTTCCAAGATTCAGAATCTGCAGTAATCTGCTCGTGAAGGCATCGACATAATCTTCCACTGTTCCTGGAATAAAATAAAGTGGTGGCGAGATAGGCATGATTACCACGCCATCGTGTGAAAGTTTTGCGCATTGTTCAAGTGTAATACTTGAAATTGGTGTTTCGCGAATGCAGAGTATCAACTTGTATCTTTCTTTTAATGCCACCTGTGCTGTTCGGGTTATCAGGGTGTCTCCGATTCCGGATGCGATCTTGCCTATTGTTGAAGCGGAGCATGGTATTATGACGAATGCATCGAATTTATTTGAGCCTGAAGCGGTAGGTGCAGTAAGATCATCATTGGAAAATTGCCGTTTAATGTATGGCTGAAGATCCTGTTCATTTAAACCAAGTTCGTCACGCAGTAATATTTTTCCCCACTTGCTGATGATCAGGTATTTATCGGCCTGGCATTTTTTTAAAAAATCCACAGCATAGAGTGCACCGGACGATCCTGTTATTCCGATAATAATTTTCATTTTAGTATAGCTCCTGTAATAATCATGGCAAAGACAACAAATCCGAGTCCGGCATTAATTTTAAAGAAAGCGAGATCAACGTTTGCAGATTTTATATGTTCCATCCATAGAAGTATTCCTGTAAGGATCAGGAATGGAAATGCATAGATGGTTTGAATGGAATAGAAGAACAGGAATACCAGACAGGCAAAGCCCAGCAAATGAAAAATGGCTGCGTATCTGAGCCCCTTTTTTTTACCGAATCTGCTTATGAATGAATAAAGATTCTCCTTTTTGTCAAATTCTTCATCGAGTGTTGCATATATAATATCGAATCCAGTTCCCCAGAACAAAGTAAACAGACTCAGCAGTACGGCAGGTAATACATTATAAAAAGATGGTGATGCGGCGAACCATCCGCCAAGAGGTGCCATTGCCATACCGAGTCCGACGCCAAAATGAGCAAGAACGGTAAATCTTTTCATATAGGGATAAATGACAAATATTATTAAGGGTATAGGAGAGATGATCAGGCAAAATGTCGAAATTAACCAGGCTGAAACAAAGTACAAAAGTAGCCCGGTAGAGAGGACGCCGTATGCTTCGAGTAGAGACATTTTTTTACTTGGCAATTCGCGCATTGTTGTCCGTGGATTTTTCAGATCAATATTTCTGTCAATAATTCTATTTAAGGCAAATGCGGCAGTTCGGGCGCCTGTAGCGGCGAGCAGGACCAGTATCAGCAGTTTTAAATCTGGAGCCTGGTTGGAGCCCAGTATTACACCACTATAAATAAGTGGTAGTGTAAAGAGTGTATGTTCTACTTTGATAAATGATAGAAATTTATTCAAAAATGCGCCTTCGGTCAGAATAAGTATGAAAAAATATATAGAAAATTCATCTGTTAATCAAGAATATTGGAAACAGAATGCTGTGAGGGGAGAAGGTAAAAACAGGAAGGTATCATTTAATTTGGGGAATGTCTAAAAAGTAAGGAAAGGATTGATTCTGTAAACAGGAAATGTTATAGATTTATTCATAATGGTATACGAATCTTGTATACAATCGTGCAGAAAAATATAACAATTTTAAGGGAAAAGTCATGTTGGAAATATATAGAATTTAAATGGACATATTATGTTTGTTTTTGCTTGAATGTTAATTACCTTCCCAAAAAGCTTGTCTGTGAAATAATAATCATTTTGACAGAAGGTCAGACAGGGACACAGAGCAAGGATTAAAAAGGAAACAAAGCGGACCATTTTTTATCTCCCTTCTATGATTAATTGATGATGTTAACTATTGTTGGACGAAATAGTCTCATTTTCTTACTGAGAGAGCGGTTAAGGCTTTGATAGATTGTGTGATAGTAAGTACCCGTTTCTAAAACGTATTCTCTGTTAAGAAATCAGGGAAATACCTTTGCATCTGAAATACCCGAAAAAATTAAGTAAGTACCGACCGGTTCTCCCTCAAAGCATTCTCCCGAGTTAATATCTGCCCAGCAGATAATGTTATAATACGTGAATCGAAATGTATCGCCAGGTGGAAAGTACCTCTCAAAACCTCTAGAACATACGCCGTTATAAAAATACCAAGCTGCTTTAAAACAAGAATCGGAAGGCCAACCATCAGCGCGGATCCATCCCCAATTCCCCTCACACTCTTCATCGGATATTACTCGAACAGTATAGGATAAAAGATTAACGACAGAAATTCTCGGACTAATACAGAAGTTATCCTGTAACGATACGGTTGTTTCCGCGGGTTCCGACCAGAATTGAAATATCTGTTCAAGTTCAATGTCAATCTTTCTGGTCAGATTTCCATCGATAACTTTTATTGGTAACTGTTGAGCAAAATAATATGCCTAGCTTGCT
>Ga0209381_1001766_pt1 | contig 31927 bp, 42 predicted proteins | sample DewCreD2012metaG_FD_184111 | JGI IMG/M metagenome (GOLD analysis project Ga0209381, IMG submission 184111) | Hot spring sediment bacterial and archeal communities from British Columbia, Canada, to study Microbial Dark Matter (Phase II) - Dewar... ...
GTTGCGGCGTTACCTGGCTGTAGCACGTCCCCCATAACTTCATTTCCATCGTCTAACCCTCCTGAAAAGAGAAAAAAAGACGCCCGCCAGAATCGTGCTATGCTAAAAGCGTAAAACATGCTCACTCGCCCCTGGACCTGCTGATCTGGCTGCTGCGCTGGCAGGCAAACCACACTGCAGCCACACTCAGCAGCATCCAGATAGGCGAGCAGACCGCCAGCAGGACGACCAACGACCCGGCAATCTCACTCATGCTTGACTTCCTGGCAAAGTTTGGAAAAAACGATGTTTGTAGATTTACCATCATGGCCATCCCAAGCTGACGACCTGGTAAAAAAACAACTCCCGCTGCCCGTTATGTCCTGGACAGCTAAGAGTCGGCTTGTTCGACGTCCTGGATTACTTCGACCTCGGTATCTGTAATCGGGAAATTGGTCAGCTCAGCCCACTCACGCACGATTGCTCGTAATGCCGCGGAAAAACCTTTCCCGCCCAGACTTCGAACTTTTACAACATCCTGGATGATTTGGTACTCCTTCGACTGGAGAACTACATTTTTAGTAACCTGACCGTCCATCTGACACCTGACAGAATAATATCTGAACACTCAACTGACAGTTTACCCAATTAATCTTTATCTGTCAATGGGCAATTTAATTCTGCTTTTCTAGTGAATTTTAGTAACGGAGAAAAAACGTGAAGCTATCAGTAATCGCCAGTTTTTACCTGTTGCTTATCCTTTGCGGTTGCAATAATATTCCTATTTTTCAACAACCCACACCAACCTTCACTTGTCTCGAACAATCGCAGGCTTTTTTGGATCAACTTGAAACTTTAGCCACCCGCTGGGATGATACAGAAGCACTGGCTAACAGCACATCAAGGATCGCATTATCTCCCGTTATCGCCAGTCTGCAAGACATCCGCCGTCAGGTTGATGATCTGGAGACGCCCCCATGCAGCGCCTATCTCAAGCATTATCTCATTCAATACATGGATTACACCATCGAGGCTTTTCTGCTTTTTATGGCAGACGAGCCCGACTATAAAATCACAGAAAAATTTGAACAGGCAATTCAATCTTATGATCTGTACAAAACCGAATTCTCCAAAATAATGGGAGATCGATAAGGCCCGCGAAATTCGGAAAATGTTTTCGCGCAAATTAAAGGGGATTTCCGATAACGAAAATTATCAGACGCCATGCTTTCGCCTCAGCGCTCGCCGCTGCGCTGGCGTCATCCTCCACCACTGCTCCCGTGTTACCCCCATTTTCCGCAACATCTTGTTCGTTATCGTCCTGCTTTCTGTCCTGGTGGTCTCCGGCACCCTGACCGTGGGCGTCCGTCTCTCCATCATCTGTGCATATCTCAGCATCAGCGGCGCATCGGGCACGCCGGTGGTGATCTGACAGGTCTCGCTTTCATCCTCATATAACGTCTGCGTTACCACGAATGTCAGCCCCTGCCCACTGCCCGTTTTGCTTTGAGCATAATCTTCCACCCTAACCCGGTAACCACTGCGTACCTCGCTGGTCGGATAGATCAGACCACCCTTGCCGCGGATATAACCGGTTACCGTGATCGGTGTGGTCACCCTATACTGCGGATTCTTATATATCGCCAGGTAGCGCTGCCCATTTGCCTCGGCTACCGTTGCCGTGCTCGTTTCAGGAATCGAGATCACTTTCACCCGCCTACCATATGTGCTGATGCTCGTATCGTCCTTCAACGCCGAGTTATCATCCGGCGTGCGGTATTGCTGTCTGCCGGCTTGATCTGTGTAGCTGACCACGATCCAGTTGGCTATCTCATCGTAATCTTCGACGATCGTAAATGGCGCCGCCAGGTTTGGATCGTCCATGCGAATGGTGTACTCATAATTGGTGGTAGTCGCATACTGACTCAAAACCAGCAGCGGCTTCCCATCCGGCTGATACGCTCGCTCAGAACCGACCGTGTAAACCGCCCAACGGTTGTACGCCCCATCTCCCTGAGAGGCTGCCCGATCGAGGACCTCTGCCGCGCTTTCGAAGCCGTCAACGATGAATGGCACCAAACTGAGCGGTGTGCCGGCAGAAAAAATAAACCTGGTCTCCGAATTGAGATCGGTGACGATGGCGATCACGTCTTTGGCGATCTCCTCCATATTGATTGAACTGGTCTCGCTGTATACTTCCAGGCTAGTAAATTCGCCATAGTACGTTCCATCGCTGCTCGGCGTCTGGTTGGCGCGGGCGTAGAATCGCAGTTCCACATATCTGCTGGGGGTTGCCAGGGTAACATCAATGTTTCCACTGCCGCTCGATGTAATGACCGTGGTTGTGCCCGATGCGTACGTCTCGCCGCTGGTAGCGGTCATCTGTGTAAAACTCGCCGGATTCGTCGCCCGCCAGGCGGAGATTTCCCAGGCCTGACTGCCCTCGGCAAGTGCATACGAGTACTTCAACCGCGTAATTGTCTGCCCGACAGGCATTGTATAGCGCACCGCTGCATATTGCCCGTTGATCCACGCCTCCGCTTTCGGAGTGAAGCGCAGGCGCGTGTTGCGATCGATAACGCACTTCTCCGAGGCTGTCGCTGCCGTCGTCCAGATGCTCGTATCTCCGGTGACCCATTCCCAGATGTCATCGCTCAAACGATTGTCTGCCCAGCGTTTGCGAATGCCCCAGTTCATCAGGATATGTCCCCACGCGCCCAGCGTACGTACCAGGACGCCCTGACTGTCCGGCTGCACCTGATGTTCGAAGTTAGAGATATATCCCTCGTAGCACAGACGCAAATCGTTGCGGAAGACTATGCGCTGTGCGCCCTGCAGCTCCCAGTAATCAACCACAGGCTTTGGTATATAAAACGATGCATCGGCATATAGCCCGCCTGGATATATCGTGCGGAAGTTCAGCCCTGAATGCCGGCTCAGTTCGTGGCGTGGATCGACGATTGGCGTCGTCCCGCTGGCATACGCCTCAACCGTAATGTTATTCCACCTTCCTGGCATCACTGCACCTTCCAGCGCGGCGTCACATAACCTTCATACGTAATCGTATCTGCCGGCTCGCTCAAAACCCTCTCCTTGCCTAGAAAAGTGATCCAAAGATTATAGCGCCCTGGTATCAGTTCGATCGTCGTTCCATCCGCACGATAACCGTAATTCAGCGCGCTCCCGTTTAGCTCGTAAGCCCTGCCGTTGGTGTACAAAATCACAGCCTCGATTGCCGCCCCGCTCAAGTTGACAAACCTGGTCACCGGGTAAGGCAGGAATTGCGCCGAGTGCAGTTTGAATATGGAGCTTCCGGTCGAACGTTTCCCCTGCACGCGCACACTCATCGACCGCGTGATGCCAAGCAGTCGGTAGAACTCCTCATCCGGCATAGCAAACAGTTCTGGGCTTAGATCGATACTGGTAGCCGTGCCGCTGGCAATCCAATCCGATGCCAGATATGTTGTGTAGTAGTAACCCCCGCCTGGATCGATGCCGGTGCGCAGGCTGATGTTGTTGGAACCGTCCTCATCACCGCGCACCATCACTGCCAGTTTTCTGCCGGCGATCATCAGGAACTCGTCATCATCCACCGATATCGTCGCCAGCGTCGAGTCGCTGGTAGTAACCGTCACCGCATCAGGCGATCCCTCATAAACCATCCAGATTGGATCGATATATCGGTTATAGGGTATATCCAGCCGTCCGAGATACACATCAGCCGCGTTCATCCCCGCCGTGGTCAGCTTCATATCCACTTCCGCCGGCGCATCCCCCGCCACGCCGCCAATCACGCAGTAGTTGTTGTATGCGCCGGCGCCGTCAGTATGGTTGTCAACCTGTTCGTCGCCATCTTTCGTCCAGTGATAGAGTACCGGGCTTATCTGCTGCCCGTCTGCTAACACTGGACTGATATTGTTGTAGTCCGCCAGTACTTCCGCCGCGGTCAAGGCCCCATTGAAAATCACAAAGTCATTGAAACGCCCTCCTGCATAATTGTCAGGATTGGCGTCGCTGCCCAGATACAGATAACCGGATACCGGTGGGCTGATGAACCCACCACCTTCGCGGGTGCAGATCAGACTCCCGTTGATATATAACGAGTAGTCATCCTCGTTACAAACTACATGGAACACCAGTTGGTCGCCAGCATCGAACGCGCTGGCTGTACACATCCCATCCATAAAATACCATAGATCGGTGAGATCTTCATAAAAGAGACGAAAATAAATCGAATCGGATGCCTGAAAAATATAAAAGTCATCTGTATATGCCGTATTAGCTCTAGGCGCCACCCACCCTATCCGGATGGTATAGGCGTACGTGTCAAATAGTCCCGCTTCAGGGTAACGCACGTAGGGGGCTGTACGCGTCGACCTAGACCCATGCCCGGCGCTGGTCCAGGCATGTCCCAAAAAGTCGCCGCACATCAATGGTGTAACGTAGGTCCGTTTTTCGAGCTGGAAGCCGTCCACATACAAAACATTATCTTTTTTCACCAGGATGCCTGCTGATGCTGAACCGATCACCCCGGTCACGCTGGCAGTCAGCCGGTAGATGCCGTTGTCGATCAGGGTGAACGTCGTCGTCAGCCCCGATCCGTTCCAATAGAGCTGGCAATTACTCGAATTGATGGCAGCCCTGTCTTTGCGCACAGCATAGCAGCTCATTACATAGGCATCTGTGTCTCCCACGTTGATCGATGTAGTAAACGTACCCGTTATATCTGACGAACTCGCCAGCCTGGCGCTCACCGTGCCGAAAATCACATACTCTGGATCGATGTTTTTTGAACTGACCATGCCGCTGCCGTCCGTCCAGCCCGAATTCCAGGTCGAGTTGGAAAAGATCGGGTTGGTGAACCAATTGCCCTCGCTCGCATCCCCCTCCGGAATCTGCAAGCCGCGACTCTGCCCCATCGGCATCCCAATGATATCCTCGCTGATACCTCCCTTTGCCTGCGCCCAACGACTGCGACGCCCTTTGGCATAGGGTTTGACCACCAACTCCAGCTCCACATCGGGCAAATTGTAATTGCGTAACACCCCAATCCCATAACCAGCCGGCTTGCCCGCTCTGCCATAAAGTACTTCTAATCGCTTCGTCCCGTCCTGACCCAATATCGATTCAAGCCGGACGTTATCATCCGGCTTAAATTCAAACCAGGTTGGCTCCGCCTCGTCCCCTGCCAGGCTCAGAAACAGGTTCAGGTCATCTATGGCGCGCTCGACCTCGGCGCTCGAACTGCCGCGAATGTTCAGCGGTACGCTAACCTCGGCTTCACTGGCTGTCACTCCAATCAATCGGCTGCCGTAGCGATTGGCGCTGCTCGCTCCACCCAACACCGGCGCTTCCGCTGTCGTCGGTGGGACGAAGCTAACATCCAGTGCATATCGTCCCTCATTCAGATTGATGGTATATATCCCGCGTCTCAGTTTCGCAATGTATCCCATCGTTTACCATCCTCCCCCATCCCCGTCCCTCGCGGGGAAAGGCAGGGCAGGCAGCTTCATCCGGCGAAATCCACTCCTGCCTTTTCGGCAGCCCGCTGTTGCTCAGCCAGTCTGGTCACCACCGCATCCGCCAGGTCGAACTCGTCCATCCCTTCGCCGGCAAAAATATTTAAATTGCCGATATATACTGCTCCGGCGGCAATCGGCGTCCTGCTTGCTGCAATCTCGTTACTAGGCACGATCATTCCAGAAGTTTGTGGAACGAACAGCTCAGGTCCTTTTTCGCCAACCAGGTAAGCCAGTTTTGCCGTAACCGGACCGCCAGCAGCTCTGCCGGCGCCAGGACGGATGCCGCCCTCTGTTGCATACGTGTTTTTGTAATTGACAGTTACGGTAACGGTTTTGCTTTTTATCTTTTCGATATTCCGAGCCAGCTCCAGCGCCTTAGCGGCATCTGCTTCCAACCCGGCGCCAAGCGACTGCAACGCATCGAGATACTGTTGCATGGTCAGATTACCCTGGGCATACTGATTGGAGAGCAACTGTACCATCTGACTGCGGCGCAAATCCTCCTTGGTCAACTCTCCACTCAGTAACTTGATCTGCGTCTCGATGCTCAGTCGTTGCGCCTCGGTGAGAGTGTGCTCCTGTAAGGCTGCGATTGCCTGTCTGTACACATTCGTCGCGCCTTCAGTAGCACCGCTTAATTCCTCCTGCGCCAGTTTCTGTGCTCTCAACAACTCGATCGATTCCTGACGGTCATCGCGCATCGCCGCTTCGATGCCCTCCAACTCGATATTTGTATCTACCAGTAACTTCATCCCCCGGCTGGTGGTGATCACCATCTCGTTGTACTCCTGCTGGCTGATCACCCCCATCGCCAGCGCCTCATCGAGCAAATGCACCTTATCGATCCGTTCCTGCATCGAGCCGATGCCGTTGTTGATATAGGTCACCATATCTGCCAGCACCGGTATCAAACCCATCCCGATCTTGATCTTGACGCCCTCCGCCGCGTCGCTCAGCTCGTCCAGCGCCAACCGGTATTCCTCCGCTGCGGCAATTGCCTCTTCGTCCAGGACCTGACCCATGCGCTCGGCGCTCTCCCCAGCGTCGCGGATCTTCTCGCTGCCCATCTCCAAAAGCTTGCCCATCTCCAGCCCTGCCCGCCCGAAGTTATCCAGCAGCAGTTTCGAGCGCTCCACCGGGTCCGTCAACGCATTATACTGATCCGCCAGCATGGCGATCGTATCGATGCTTGGCTGCAATCCATTGCGCACCAGTTGCCGCGCCGCTTGCGTCAACAATCCCTGGCTCACATTGGCGTCGTCGAAGAGCTGGATCATCTTGCTCGTCTCCTCCGCCCCCATGCCCGTCGCCGCACTCAGCTCGCGCACCTGCTCGGCGTAGCGCGCCGTGAACTGGATGCTGTCCCCGATGCCCTTTGCCACCATCGCCAGCCCGCCCGCCACCCCGATCTGCGCCAGGTTGAAGCCGGTCAACTGTTGCACTGTGGCATTCAATCCCCTACCCAGCTCGCCTATGCGCCTCGACGCCGTATCCGCCCCTTTGGCGAGGTCTTTATCCATTGCCCCGGCTGTCTTGCGAATATCCCTCTCTGCCTCGTTCAGCGCCTTCTTGGTCTCGTTCTTCGCCGTCAGGATAATGTTCTCGCTGATACTCATCGTTTCTCTCTTCCGATAATATCCGTTATCGGCAGCTCGAAAACCGCCGATGTTTGCGCGCAAACACTACTTCCCACCGCCCTCCTCCGAGAACAGCTCCCTCATCGCCTCTACCCATGCCACCAGCTCAGCCTGCGATGCATCCAAGCTCTTGATGTCACGCGCATAAGCCTGGAATGTGCGATACACATATAACTCGCTCAACGGCTTCGATAGCTTCGCCACCTCGACCTCGTCCAGCTCGTGCGGCAACACCCGCCAGTTCAGGCGTTCACAGAGCAGCGCCCGTTCCAGGTCCGATGAAAGTGAGATTGGTTGTCCTTCGTCATCATGCTCGCGGCTGGCGGAGCTGCCAGAAGTTACCGATCTCCTGCCCGCCTCCGCCGCCGCGATTATGCGTTTGGGTGCGGCGTCCCCGCTTGGCGATACGCCCGCAGGTAAGCAACGCCAACCAGCCAGGTCGCCGTCTCCCTGGGCAGCTCGTCCAGCGCGTATTTCCCCGGGATGAATGGAATCTCAGTTCCGGTCTCGTCATCCAGCAAACGCCAGTTGGCGATACGCTCGCTGATGATCTCCGCCGTCTCGCCCGCGCCGGTCGCCTCCTCCCACAGACGCAGATGCTTGTACTTCCATCCCTCCGCCTTGAAATCGACATACTGCCCGGTTTTCCCGGGCACCTCCAGCGTGATCACCGCCACTTCAGCCATCTTTTCTCCTTTCACCGCGTCGATAGCAGCCTCGTCGAGCTCAGGCAGCAACGCGCAAACGTTACGCCTAGCTCACCGTGCCCCATGCCGGCGCGGTCGAACCCATCACCTCAAAGCTGGCGCTGATGGTCACGTTGCCGGTCGGCGTGGCGCTGATCGGCATCGCCTGCAACCAGAACTCGCCCTCGAATTCCGGGTCGCCGGTGGTCGGGGCGGCGTTCTGCCCCACCTGCACCGTCACCGTCTTTGACGTGTAGCTGCCCAGGATGCCTTTCAGCACCGTGTACAGCCCTGTGGTCGCCGCCGGGTTGAACTTGCCCGTGATGCGGATCGGCAGGTTGGGCATCCCCGGCGCGCTGTTGACCGACCCATCCGAGAAGCCGGTCATGTCCAGGCTGCCGTACTCGTCGGGGATCTCCACGCTGTCCACATCCGAAGATACGTCCCGCGCCGTTCCGCCGCTGTCGTCGATGTAAACCTTGATGAACCTTCCTGCTAACTTTGCCATTTCAAACCTCCATCTCTAGGATTTTGTAATCGCTAATGCCTCGCCAGCACCACCGCCAGTTTGAAGCTGTTGCCTGCGACGCCTGTCCGTGTCGCCACCACCCTCAGATAGCGCCGGATTGTGCCGCTGATCGACTGGCGCTCGCCTGTGCGTGTCTGCCCGTTGGCTGAAAATGTGACAATTGTCGTCCAAGACGAACCATCGGCGCTGTCCTGCACAACTACCGAGTAGGAATCGCTGGTTGTCGGCGTCAGTACCTGCAAGTAAGCCGCTCCGCCGGCGGTTGTCGCCGCTCCGCCGTCCACCGTGCTGAATATAGTCGTGTTGGTGATTGTCGTATTCGCCAGCACCACTGCATTCACATCTGGCATGTAGTTAACACTCTTGAAGTTAGCGTTGGCGATCACCGCAGAACGCGTCTGTAACGGCGTACTGTAACTAAATTGCTTGCACAGCAGCGCCAGCGCCGGGTCGCCGATGGTCGGCGCGGCGTTGTTGCCGATCAGAATTGTCAGCGCCTTGTCGGTATAGCCGCCTGGCGTATTCAACGCCGCATGGCTCTGGTTCGTCGCCGGATCCAGGAATGCCGTCAGGTTCACCTCGCACGTCGGCAGGTCTGGAATTGAGTTGACCACTCCATCCAGGAAGGCAGTCGCATCGTCCGAGATGTACTCGGTGTTGAACTCCCACTGGTTCGACCTGCCGGTCAGGTCGTAACCGGCAAAATGAACTTCGCAAAACCGTCCTGCAACCTTCGCCATAACTGCCTCCTAAACTACTTCCTGGGGCTGGACCTTCATCTCGACATAATGGCACAGAACCCCGCCGAACATGCGGTAATCCTGCAACAATTCACTTACTACCGGCTCTTCCTTCTCCAACACCTCGCTGCGCAACGTGGCGTCGTTCTCCAGCGCCCAGGCAGCCGCCAGCGCCAGCGCCGTCATCGTTTTCTCTGTCTCGTTGGCATCGTCCACGCCCAGGAAGCCGCGCACCAGGTAGGTGTATGTCGCCAGCAACGTGCCGCTTACACCCCCGCCCTGGAAGCCGATGATCTCCGGCGTCATCCGCTGTAACGTGATCACCCAGCCGCGGATTTGTTCTCGTCCGTTTATCGTTGTCTTGAACGTCTCAATCAGACTATCCCAGTCATCTGTCCACCGTTCATAATCGTAGACCTTCCCAATATTCGTCACCCCCTCCAACACTGCCTTTATTCTCGCCCGTATAGTCGTTTCGCCGTATGCCATGCGTCCTCCAGAGCGCGGAATTACGCCGCTTTCTCGAACCTGGCTACCGCCTTTACCACAACCTGCCCCCAGATTCTCTCCACGCCCGCCTTCCCACCTTCATCCCACGCCCGCTGAAACATGTGCGCGCCTTTGGTGCCTCGAGCCGCGATCGCCCGTTGCACGGCGTACCCGATGCGCTCATCGCCGAACTTCCTGATCGCCCATAGCTTTAGCGGTGCAGCCGGCGCCCAGTGCGGTCTGGTGCCCTCTTCCACGTACCAGACATAGGTCGAAGTGCTGACCCCTGTTCCCTGGATGTTGCTCGCTCCCACAATGCCGCGTAGTGTGTCCAGCAGGCTGCCCTGCTTTTCGAAGCCATGTGGCCAGGAGATCGAACTGCGCAGCAGCCCATAGTTGACCGGCGTGCGCGCTGCTACCATACCGGTCAGCAGCATGCCGCTCTCCTCCATCGCTAGATTGCCCTCCTCGTCCAGCGCATCCGCCAGCACGGGGATAGCCGCCGCCAGCCGTAATAGCTCGCTTACGTCAATGTCAAACGTGATCACCGCCTGCTCCTCGTATGGAAGAGGAAATCGCTGCCGATCTCGTAGGCATAATCGATTTCTGTCAGCGTCGACCCAGGTTTGGCAGCCTTCCCATCCATCCCATGATCCAACCCTGCCAGCGCCAGATATCGCTTGCGGAAATCGGCTGCCAATGAGCGATAAACATCCGCCTGCGTCCGGCGCTCCACCGAATCGGCGTTGATCGTGCTCTCTCGCTTCTGCCCGTAGCGCACAGCCAGCATCGAGCAGGCATAGCTTGCCGCCAGAAAGCACAGGGCGTCGAAGTGCGATTCCGGCGTATCGATCAGCGGATCGCTCGCTTCCAGCCAGGTGTAGGGTCGCGAGTAGGTCAGCCGCACTTTCTCTGTCGCCGCCGGCGTGGCTCCCGATAGATACAACCAGGCGCCATCCGCCGCCTCGAACAGGTAAAAATCCTCCTCATCCAGAATGTTGGGATGTTCGTCATTGGCAATCTCAGCCGCCGGGTATTCCACGCTCACCAGCGCCCCGGCTTTTTCCCGCCACCCCGGGATCGCCGCCACCACTTCCAGGATGCCAGCGGAGGCTGTGCCGTATGCCGACCACGTCGTCCCGTTGTAGGTCACCACTGTGTTCGTCACATTGCTCTGGTCCACTCCCAGGTTGACCTCGTTTGTGCCGCTGGCGTAGGTATAGCCGCTCGATTCGAGCACCGCCGCATATGTGCCTGCCGGCAGATCGATGATCTGATCGGCTGCGAATGGGAAGCGCACCCGGTTGAAGATCCCCCGCGGCGCGCCCTCGATCCCGTCGATGTCCACCGCCTCCGAGGTGACGATCGGGTTGACCGGCAGGTTGGAGTTTGTGGAGTAGATCGTCACCTGCACCTCGCCCGCCACCGTCGCACCCACCCGACTCAACCATACGTTGACCTGGTGGATTTCCATCCTGTAATCCAGCGTGAACAGGATACCCAATTTCGAATCCGCCCCGCTGCTGGTCAGGTCTATAGATGCATCACGATCACCCTCGTCCACATCCTCCACCTTGCCATACAGTAGATAGTAACTGCCACCGTCGCCGGCGAACTCCAGCGTCTCACGCCGGGGCAGTGCCTGCGAATACTCCTGCACCGCCTGGCGGATTGCCAGATCGCGGTCGGCAGTCAACAGGTCCTCTGTGCGAATGCCCTGTAGCAGGCTGTCCAGTCTCTGGTTGAAAGCAGATAACCTCGTCCAGCTCGCCATCTACTCCGCCTCCATGCCGTCAGTCAAACCTGTACCGATAATCTCCCTTATCGGCAGCGCGCTCGCCTAGAGAATCAACCACGCCACACCCTCGCCATTCACCGCGCTATCAACCCAGATGTCGGCGAGGTTGCCCACGAAGTTGAACACGATCACGTCCCCTGCCGAAAGCGGCATGCCGGTCGTGCTGCTCACCCCGCCGCCGCTCTCGCCCACATAAACCAGATTTGTGTTTGTCGTCAGCGCCTTCACCATCAGCGGCCCTACCACTTCCTGATCCCCCAACATGACCGCCGTGCCGGCGGTAGTAACGGTTTTTCGTCCCGATCTCGCCATTTCTCACCTCACTAAAAAAATTGGGGCAGGCATATCTAACGGAGAACACAGGATGCCGGGTAAAGGAGACCGCTATACGGAGAGGAAATCCCGGACAGGATATCCCATGTTCAGTTGCCTGCCCCATCTCGATCTTGCCGACGGGAAACCGCGCCTAACGCCGCCGTTTCACCGTCGTTTTGACTTCCCTGACTGTCTCCTCCCTTACGGGGGAGGGCGCCACAGGCTTGATCTTTACCCGATACTTCTTACAACCGTGTATCCCGTAATCCAGCAGCAGGACAACAAACTCCTCATCGCCCTGCGTCTGGGTATACGCCTTTACCAGTTGATAACCTGGCTCCGGCTTTAGTTGCTCCAGCGCTGCATCGATCAACGACATGGCCATCAGATCCTCAGTTCAAAATTGGCCCGCGCCCCGATGAAGTGAAAGACAGAGGTAGCAGCCGCGTCAGCCGTGATCTTCACCTGGATTACCTCGTCGTTATCCAACCATTCCGGGGTGGTCAGCGTCAGCGTCATGGTGTGCTGGTCAGCCGTCAGCCGTTCACCCGCCGTATCGTGCCCCGAGTCATAGCTGAAGGACAACGATTCCACTGTCCCGATTGCTGCCCCATTAGCCGGCAACGTCACTTTGTAAATCGCAGCCGTCACCGCATCCATATCCGCCGTGGTAACCTCCCAGTACACATCCACGCTCTTCAGGCAGCAGCCCTTATAGGCAGCGCTGTTGGAGGGCAGCGCGATCGGAATCGTGATCACGCCGGTGTTATCGGCTGCCGCCTTCGCCTTGACGATCGTATTAGCAACATTGCCGGCTGCATCAGACCAGGTTCCGGTGACATAGTGGCACGCGCTCGGGGAAAACCACTGACTCATCGTAGTATCGTTTACGTAGCCCATCGTTCTCTACTCCTTCTTGATTGACCTTTACCGCACGGTAGCTCGCCGATCGAATCGGTTGCTCTCCGCTCCAGAAAAGGTTATAGAGGGGCGGGGCATGCCCGCCCCTTATCAGACGTTCGCCTTATACAGCGGTCGGAAGTCACTCACCGGCGCGCAGTCGTAGGTCGAGCTGAAGCGGAAACCAAACTGGCGCACCTTGAAGCGCAGCTCGTCATTGGTGAACATCGCCCCGGCGCGCTCGTCCTCTGCGGAAAAGATTTCCGGTGTACGTCGTCCACGCAACCAGATCAGCCAGATCGCCGGCATCACCTCCGGGTCTGCCACTGCTGCCCAGTTGTTGGTATCGGTCCAGTCTGGCACCACCACGATTTCGAACTGCCCGCGCACCGAGTTGATCGTCTGCAACTCCATGCCGCTGGTGGCTGCGCTCTGGCTCGGGACGAGCTCTGAGTTGCGGATCTGCTCGGCAGTCGCCAGCAAATCGACAGGCACCAGCAAGTATTTCGGCTTGTTTGCCATCGCCAGCGCCCGCCCGCCGCCGAGAGGCTGATCGGTCTGCTTCATCATCGCCGTTCGTGCCGCAACGAAGGTGGCGTAGGTGAGCGCCGAGGTGCCCAGGTTGGCATGCCCGCCCGCCGTGGTTACCGCCGTGCTGTTGAACAGTGCCCCTCCATCACCAAGCACCGGACCGGTCGCGCTGTTGACCGTGAACACGCTGCTGACCAGCGCCGAGACCGTGTTGTACCAGGCATTGCTCAGGCGCGTTGGCAAAGTGCGGATTCTGTTGAGCTTGTCCAGCAGGAAGGTCTCCAGCGTGATCGCCACATACTGACCGCGCTTGGCGTAGCTGGCAGTCTCTTCCTCATCTGCCCAGGCTGCCTCTTCGTAAGCTGCGCCCTCGGAGATCACTGACAGATTGGAAAGACCGTACACCCGCACCAGAGTCGCCTGGTCGAGCGTGTCAACGTCCTCCTGACGCACGATCGGCGCCCACCACTGCTCGCGCACTGAGTAATCCGCGGCCAGCAGCAGGTTGACCGTGTTCTTGACGATGCTTGCAAGGTTGGTGGTGTTGCCCTGCGCCTCGAGGAAGCGCCGGTTGCGCATCACACCCAGCCCGTCATAGTCCTCGGTGAACTGGTAGTACCATTCCGAGAGTCGCCGCACCGACGGCAGCGCCGGGCGTCCGGCTTCGATGAAGCGCTGCAAGGCGGTGAAACCGTGATAGCGCGCGTTGTCCGGCGTCGCCAGCTCGTTGAAGCGCGTCGCCCCGGCTACCAGGCGCAGGAATGCCAGCTCGTAACGATCCCACTCGGTCAGCGGCGAGATGTTGATCCGCCCGCCATCGGGCAGAATGATCTTGCCGCTCTCGCTGATTTTGGTCAGCGCCTCGCGATGCTCCCTGATCGCCGTATCGAGTTCCTCGACCTTGAAAATCCTGCCCCGGAACTGCCTGGCGATCAGTTCACGGTAGCTCTCCGGCAAACCGGATTCCGCCAATTTGACACCCAGGATATGGGCACATTCGCTGATGCGGGCGCGCTCCTCGAGCTCCGCCAGCTTCTTCTGCTGCGCCTCGAGCTGCTTCTGCACCGTCTCCGGGACCTTCTCCGGTTCCGGTTCTTCTTCCGCCTCTCCAGGCAGGCGGCTCTCGATGGTCTTGATCTTATCCTCGATACCGCCCAGCGCCGCAGAGACGGCTTCCGCTATGAGTTTCTTCAGTTCTTCTGGGTCCATCTCTACCTCCATTGTTTGTTGTCTCTGCGGGTTGCCCAGAGGGGCTAGCCCCGCGATCATCCTGGCAAGCCGCCCGCCTGCCGCGGGATCGGCTACCACATCCACACTCAACGCCTGGCTGATTCGTTCAACGACACTGGTAGGACTGCCCGCCACAACGGTTTCCTTTCCCTCGCCCAGCGCGTCGATGCTCAGCCCGATCTTGTCCAACACCCCCGCCGAAGCCGCATTGAGCAACTTCATGCGCAGGTTGTCATCCACGACCTTCAGCACGCCGGTTACCGCCTTCCTGGCAGAATCCCAGGCAGGGGAGACGATCACTCCCACCCATTCATGCACTACAGACCTCATCCCTTGCCTGGATTCCAGCTCAGCATCGGTCAAGTGATTGTCATAAACCTTCACCCCTTCCCACAACGGGACGCTCTCCTCTAGGGCAGACACCTTATATAGTCGCCCGTTCTTCGAGCGGATGTAGGCGATCTCGCCATCGATCACCAGGTCAGAATCCGTCTCTGGACCGATGATCACCACCTCCCACTCGCGGCCCTCCGGCTCGTCTCCCCTGGCTTTCTTCGCCGCCACCAGGCGCACGCTTTCGGTCACCGGAACATAGCGCGTCTCACGCTTCACCTTCGTCCACTCCGCCCGCCCGGCGAAGATAACGTTTCCATCCTCGATCGTGTAGGGGATCTGGTAGTACTCATCATTGAACCTGGCGATGATGTGATCCTCATAGGTGTCGGTCACCCAGCAGCCGCCTTTGTACTCGCCGTTCGGCAGCCTGGCGAACTGGCTGTCGAAGGCGTCGCGGATCTTGCTGATGTAGTCGTCCAGCGAGCCATTCATCGCCTCGAATCCCCGACGTGCGATGGTCGCCTCCTGCTCTTTATCCACCACCTTCCCATCGCGCAGCACCTTGCCCTGCACCGCTTTGGCGATGCGCTGTCCAATCCGCGCCCATTCCGCATCGGTATAGCCACCGGCGACCCTGTTGCTGGTGTCGTTGTAGCGCGTGATGGCGTTGATCGCCCGCGAGGGGGGGGATAGCGGGTAGCGGAAGTTCACCGGATCGGCAAACATGTCCTCGGGCACATCGGCATACTCTGCCGGCTTGGTCACGTGCCCGCCGGGTTTGATCCCGATCCCGTACTTCCGTTCCCGTTCCTTCTGCGCCTTCTTCTCCGGCGAAAGCTCCTCGGCTTCCCGAAGCCTGATTCCACGATGGTTCATAAGCACCTCCCATAACCCTGCCCGCCAAAACAAAAAGGCGCACAGGACCTGTCGGTCGTGTGCGCCCTGATGGGCTGGTCACAGCGTTCCGTATAAACCGGCGCTCTTTTCCGCTTTGCTTTCAAAGCGGAGATGCGCCCCCCTTGATTGGGAGCCTTTCAGCCCCCGTTGTCAACCGGATAATAGCACAGATTTTCTTACAAGTCAACCAAAGTTTGTACCGATAATGCCAATTATCGGCAGTCTGGAAACCGCCGATGTTTGCGCGCAAACACTACGATCTTTCCCCCTCCTGCAAATCTTCATGCTCTACCACCGGCGCCCACTCGCACAGCCGGAACGTCAACAGCCCGTCCCGCCCGCGCTTCCCCTTCACCACGTGTACCATGTGCGCCCCGGCAGGCAGCGAGCGCAGGCGCAGTAACAGCAGCGACTCCTCATAGGTCACATCCCGCAGCGCCTCCCCCCGCCGTCGTCTCCCGATCCGTTCCGGTTGCACCACAACACTCATCTCGCCGCCTGCTCGCCGTCCTCTTTCTCGCCCTCGATCGCCCGCTCACTATCTTTCCGCAGCGCCCCGCAATACAGACAGCGGTTTTCTATCTTCAGTTCGCCGCCTGCGCTTAGGTTGCTCCACGTGTACGTCCACCAGCAGTGCACCCCATATGGCGAATTCTTGCACTCTTTCTCCTGCGCTGTCTCCATCAACCCTCTCCCTTTGGCTCCACACCAATCGCCGACGGATAGATCGTCATCGCCGCCTGCCTGCCTTTGTGTCCCCGCTCGCGGTGGATCGTCGCCAGCAGCGCGTTGGTGGTCTCGTATCCGCAGTAAACACAGCGATATAACGTCAGCTCCTGCGCCACGAACTCCGATACCAGCCGCGATCTTGGCCAGCAGGGGCAATCCCAGTGCCAGGCTAACTCTTGTCGGGCGGCGAATCCATCCTGGCTATCGTCTTCCAATTCAAAATACCTCCACAGTGCGGGCAGTACTGCCATGTAACCATCAACGGATAGCTGCACAGCGAGCAAATAAACGGTGAGCGCGCTCGGATCCACGCCATATCCTGCTGTGCGTCATCCACGAAGCCAATCCCCCTGCTCGATGCATATCCTTTCCCGCTAATCCGATTCTTCACGCCGCGCCAGCTCCTCTTCGATACTCTGGTTCAAAGGACCGTAGAGATCGTCCACCTCGCCCCACTCCTCCCGATACGGAATCACACGGCAGCGGCAGTTGATCCTGTTCCCCGGCGAGAGCAGCGGATCGCCCGGAAACCTGGCTTCCTCCCCTCCCACGATGAACGGCTCGTCAACGTCCACCACCTGCCCGTGAGCCGCTAGATGGACGTCGCGCGTGCGGTCGTCGCCGGTAGCGAACCACACCTTCTTCAGATCAGGGAAACGCGTCTTGGCGTCGTTCAGTTTGATCCACGATGCCGAGTTCTGAATAGTCAGCAGCTCAGTCCTCATGATCCGCTCCGCCTTCGCCGAGATTCCGGTCGTGCCAATCTCACGGAAGCCGCGCATGTCACGGATGCCCAATACGTTAGTGATGCTAGCCATCACCTCCCAGGGCGTCATTTCCATCATCACCCCGTTGATCACCTGCGCCAGTACCGCCGTCCGCATCTCCTCGGTGATGCCTACAATGCGGTTCACCGTCAGGAACTGCTGGATCAGCGCGCTTTCCAGCCCGGTCAGCCCGGGCGACCAGGTCAATTCCATCGCGCCGATGATCTCGTTCAGCCCCGCCACGCCGCGCTGCCAGGCGCGCAACTGCGCCGCCTGGTTGGCTGCTATCATTCTGCGCGCCGCGTCTGCCGTCAACGCGTCCACCGTGGCAAGCAACTGACGGATCTCGCTTTTGCTGTACAGTCCGCTTCCGGTCAGCAGTTTCTTCAGGTCGTTGTGAAGTCCAGCCAGCGCCTCCAGGATCGCCTTTGTCTCGTCCCAGGTCAGTTCGGCCGACTTCAACAGCTTCTTCAGCGCCGCCCGCAAATCCTTCCTGGGCATCGCTATCCCTCGTTCTCCCTGGCTTCCTCCGCCGTGGGTTCAGCCTGCGATGGCTCTGGCTTCTCCAGCCGTTTCAAAAGTTCAAGCACGGTCTGATCGACCCGCGGCAGCCCGCCCTCCTCTTCCAGGCTCGCCTGCACATCCAGCTCCACATCCAGCAGCTCAAGCACTGCAGCCAGCACCTCCAGCGCCGGCTTCTTGGGGATGATCTGACCCGCCACCAGCGGCAATAGCGCCTGCGCCACAGATGCCAGCGTGCGCGCCGCCTGATTGGTATCTTCCTCCGAGATGTCCGGCATCACCACCCGGAATGCCAACCGCGCCGGGATCGTCTTGCCCGTCGGCAGACCATTTTCGCCCAGCACCGGCACTTCCCGTGATAGCAACCCCAGCCCAACCAGCACATCGATCTGGTAGCGGCATAACATGGTCAGGATGCGCTTCACCACGCCCTGCTTGCGTCTCAACATGCGATACGTCGGCTTACCCATCTCTGCCGATGTCGCCCGGTTGGTATAACCTCCCTCGGCGATCCAGTGCTCCGGCACCCGCGCCCCGCCGGCGATGAACACCCGCAACTGACGGATCAGCGTCTCCAGGTCAGATGTCTTCAGGTCCGGGTTCTTGGCGGTCAGCTCGACCCGCTCGTTATGGGCGTAGGCGCTGCCCGGTTTAAGCTTGGCAACCTTCTGCGCCTGCAATCGTAAATTGGTCTCAGGGTCGGGGCTGGTTTCCGATCCGCCCTCGATCTTCAGATCCCACGAAAACATGTTCAGCAGCGCCGCGTGTTCCGCGCCATCGAAGAATACCTGATCGAAGCGGTCCAGCCAGTCGATCATCGCCAACAACTCCGGGCGCCCGCGCACGCCGGTCGAAATCTTGTTCACCCGGAAGTAAAAGCACGACCCTTTTACCTCCGCCTCGACCAGCGGGTTCTCCGCCTCCCTGAGCTGCAAACGTCCATCCCCGCCGCCTGCCACGATCCACTCAGCCCCCGAAACGCGCCGTCTGATCGTCCTCAACTCTGCCTCGCTGATGCGCTGCCTGGTACTGCCGTTGACAATTTGTCGGTAGGCGGTGAAGTTTGTCGCTCCCTCCAGCAATCCGCTCTCGGGGTTTTCCCTCACGATCTTATATACCGGTCCGTCACCTCCGCCCGTCTCTGACTTCAACCTCAGCGCGATCTCATCGCGTACGTTCTTCGGGTCAGTGATCACGGCATAAATGCTCGACGGATCCACCAGTGCGAAGCGAACCAGCCCGTCTGCCACCATGCCTTTATCCTCACCACTGCGCTCGAAGAGCAACGGGATCAGCTCGCCGAATAGCCAGATTTCACGCGCGATCTCCTCCAGCCCCTCGCCGATCCCGCCGGCTGGATCGCCCAGGGCGTTCACCGGGTCGAACCAGAACGTGTCCAGCGCCGTCTGCACGTCTGGATGTTCCGCCACAACACGTACCCCATCGCCGAGGATGTAATCCACATAAATCTCGATCAGCGCCTTGGCGAGTGGGTTGGTCTGCCACAGGCGGTAACTCGCCTCGATCGCCTTCTCCTGGCTGATCGCCGATAGATCACGCCGCTTGCTGCCCGTCTCCACATAGCCGCGCGTGATCACCATCCCGCCGGACGTGTAGGGCGGCTCATCATTGCCGTCCTCCATCCCGGCTTCATATGCCCTGCGCTGGATCACCCTCACATCTCGCTCCGGCACGCCCCCCAGCAGCCGCACCAGTCGTTCACGTAACGTCATCCCTCGATCAGCCATCTTTTTTCACCTCCACTACCCGCGCTTCCAGCGCCATCAGCCGGTTGTTTGCATCGAACAGCTCTTCCCGCACCCCATCCAACATCTTTTGCAGATCGGAGATGTCAGACGTATGCCAGCCGATGATTTCTTCCAGCGCCTTCACCCGCGCCTCCAGCGGCAGCGGTTGCGGCTCCTGCACCTTTTGCAGGAACGTTACCACATCCCCACCCTGCCACATCCAGCGATCCTTATCGATATCCGGTTGGTTGCCCGGCACACTCTTCGCCCAGGCATGCTTGTCCCAGATCCCATACTGCCAGATCGCCAGCCTCGACAGATCCCATGAAGATGGGAACTTACCGCTCGCCGCCGAGGTCCAGTGCGCCCCCCATAACCATGCCCATGCCGGCGGCTTCAGGTTTCCATACATCTCAATCCAGTACTTCAGATTGGAGTAGATGCCGGTCTCATAGCCGGCGGCATGGATGCTGTTCAGGAACTCCAGCGCCAGCTTCTGCCGGTTGGCTACCGACATCGTCAGCCCGTCCGCCTCAAAATCGCCCCAGATCACTACCTTCGTCCTGCAGGCTTTGATAAACGGCTCGGCGGTGCGCATGGCAAACTCCGCCTGTTCCCGCCCACTCCGGTAGCCCTGCACGTTGGCGTAGAGCATGATCGGCATACCCGCACTCATCGCGTCCGTCCATGCCTGCTCGAAGTACGTATCGGCATTCAGACAGTTGGAGACGCGGATCACCGTGAAGGCGACGCCTCCGTGAAACGCCGCGGCATGATTCACCCGCCTGGTTGCGGAGTACTGATACCTGCTCTCGTCTATTCCTTCCTGATAGGCAACTACGGCAGCCAGAAACGCCGTCAGCCGTTGCGCCGTCGTCGGCTTCGGATACAGAAAATCCGTTTCACGTTTGGGTACATCGATCCCACTTGGCATCGCCTCTCTCCTCGGCTTTCCTCTATGCCGATAAGTTGTCTTATCGGACGCTCATCACTGCCAGGCGCTCTTCCTGCGCCCGCTGTGATACTGCCCCGTCTCCGCCTCCGCAATCGCCGCCCCAGGCGTCCCCTCAGCCAGGCTGGCAACCGTGCAGTAGTTCTCGGCGTGGCTGTAGTGATCCGGCTGCGCCGCAACGTACACTGCCACCTTCTGCCCACCTGTCCCCTCCTCCAGCACCCGCACTGGCGCTTGTAAATGGGCATAGTACTCGCGCACACCGCGGATATCCGCCGGCAGCGTGTTGACCTGATCATAGAAGCGCGCAAAGGTCATGTCGAGCGTGCGCGTCCGATCAACATTGACAACCCCCTCCCGATCATCCCAGGCAGCCTCGCTCTCGCGCTTCGTGCCTGTCTTCTGCTGGACGTAGTAGGCAAGCCAGACTTTGCCCTTTGGGAAATCGGCTTGCAGCTCGCGCGCCTTCCTGGTCTCCGGCAGGGCGTCGATAACCGCCCTCCCCACGTGGTACTGCTGGATCAGCCTGCCCAGCGCCTCGAAACTCTCCACCTCGCCCGCATAGCGCAACGGTCGCTCGCCGGTCTCCGGCTGTACTGAGCCTCGCACGACAACGTGGATCAACTTGCCCACATCCGCGCCCAACACGGTATGCTCGTCCTTCACCACGCCCATCGCATACTCCCGCCGGCAGGCGTCCAGCTCCGCCTCGCCCAGTTTGCCGCCGCGCGGCAGGTACGGCTCGCCGAGATCCTGGTTGTATGCCTCCTTGCGCCGGGTTTCATCGGTCGTCTGTAAGTTTTGGATGATCTCGCCTAGATCCACAGCCGCCGAAAATAGTTTCGTCACGTGAAAGCCGGCCCGCTCACTGCGTTCGGGATACGTCGCTACCCACTCTCCACTCCCCAGCCTGTCGAGTGGTTTGTCGCAGCGACGGCAGGATGCATACACCTGCCCGGGGGCGCTGCCAATCCCGCCGTCCCCCGGCGGGACAACTCCCTCCATCCCGTTCCAGCGTTTGGGCCGGCCTACGTCATCCCACTCTTTCACCACCAGATCGATTGTCAGCGGCTGGCGCTCGCCGCAGGCATCGCAACGCACATGCCACTCGCGCTGATCGCTCTCCTTCCAGGCGGCATGGATGCCGAAATCGGGGTAACTTGGCGTGGAGATCCAGCGCACTTCGGCGATTTGCGAGTGTCCCAGGCGTTTGAGCGCAATCGCAGGCGCCCTTGGATCCATCTCGTCCACCTCATCCAGCACCAGCACATCCGCGTCGATACTCTTAAGTTGCGGCGCCCGTCCATCCTTGTCCACCTGCGCCCCGCGCAGGTACAGGAAACGGTCTCCGATGCGCTTCAGCGTCACCCGATCCGCCCCGCGCTTATCCCCGCCGCGTACCCCGCCCTCGACCACAATACTGCCCAGGTAGGGGCTGGCTTCGATTGCCGGCCCGATCCTGGCTGCCGAGAAGTCGCTCACATGCGTGTCTGTAGGGAAGACGTACAGCACCGTCGCCTTACGCACGTCGGCGGCGTGCAGGGAGTAGGAGATGGCGTACTCGCTGGCGCCCATCTGCGACGCTTTGTAAATTACCAATTCGTTCGCCCGACAGCGATAGATATCGCGCAGGTAGAGATGGCGCGGCAGATCGAACCCGACGCCCGGCTTCAACATCCCGCGCCGCAGGATCGTCCAGGTCAACAGATCCTCGCCCGCCCCGGATGTCAGCGCCTGGCTCCGGCGCGCGATTTCAAGCAGCGCCGATGCCAGCGATTCCAGTTGCTGCCTTGAGATTGCTGATGAGTCGCTCGAGATCGTCATCGCTCAGATCCTCGAACTCGCTTTCTTTCTTCGTGCGCACCGGTCCGCCGCCCTCTCCCATCACCTCCAGCGCCGACCTGGGTTTGTAGATGCCAGACCACTCAAGATAGGTTATGCGGTCGCGGTGCGCCGCCGGGTCAGGAGTGCTGGCGACCGTCACCCAGGCGTCGAGCACGTCCGCCAGGCGGTCGCCCAGCGTCATCATGCGCATTTTTTCGATTGCCAGGTCTATTTTCGGGTCTTTCTGCCGCCACATGCGGATCGCCCTGGCAGAGTGCAAACCCAGCACTCCCGTCGCCAGTTCCTCGATCGTACGCGGCCAGCGTTTGTTCAGCGGTAGCACGCTCCAGGCGATGAAACATGCCTTGCGCCAGGTCCAGCCTGCCTCGCGCAGTAACTCATATGCCTCCCACCACGGGATTTTGCCCGGATACTCGCGATTGATCGCCGTCAGCCGGGCGTACGCGTGGCGGCTTTCCACCTGTCCCGGTGTTAAAATCGACGCCGGGAATGCGCCATCTTCATTCTCCTCCTGCTTTTCGAACCGCTCCAGGTGCTCTATGATGTCCAGCGACTGGGCTGCTTCCTGGCTGGCGATATCGTCAACTTGATCTCCCTCTGTAATCATGTTCCGATAATCCAGCTTATCAGCCGTCATGGAAAACTCAGCAAGACCTGATCGGTCAGTATGCCCCAAATCAACGTGATCACGCTGCCCATCAGGATCATAGCCACCCAGCGCAGGACCGCATCCGTAACTGCCAGGCGGCGGATGATGTCTTCCAACTTCATCAAACGCCTCTCATGATCGCCAACCATCGTTTGCATCGCCGTCATCTTCTCATTATTCAGCAGGCGTCCAGAGATAGTGTCCTGTTCAAACTTAGTTTGCGCTTCGATATGAGAGGTGAGCAACGCCTTGATCTCTGACAGATCAGCCTGGATATTGGATATCCTTTCGATGATGACCCCCATGCTGGGCTGAGCCGATGATGTCATGGTTTTCGCTCCCCTCTCTTATTTGAAAGCCGTTGCGGAGACGCGGAAATCCGCGCCTCTTCAATTCCAGATCGTCGCCAATTCATCAGTCAGCCGGTGATTTGATCGAAGCTGCCCAGGCTGCCGCTTTGGCTTGCGCTTTGGCTGCTTTTACTGCGCCGGTCTGCACCGTCAGGCTATAAACGCCCTGGTTGCCCATGATGGCAAAGACCAGAATCTTGATCATCTCGAATGCCCCCGCCTTGTCGCATGTCAGCGGGATCTTCAGCATCTCCCCGTACGGTGTGCAGCTCAGACCGAAGATGCCACCTGCGACAACCGCCAGCAGTGCCAGCATCAGCAGCTTCTTGGTCTCTTCCAACTGTTTGGCGAACCAGGTGTTGAGTTTGGGGATGTAACTGAATAGCAATGAAAGGATCGCCCCCGCAATCGCGCTCAGTACCTCAGGTGTGAACTCGTTCATCGTCAAACCTCCTGTCCCAAGTCGAGGTTGTATGCGGGACGGGAGCGGGAGTCTTGGGCCTGCCCGCTCCCTGGTTGTGATCGTCCCGCACGGACGACAGGCCGTTAAAAAAACAAGCAGACTCAGGGACAACCCAAGTCTGCTCGGCCCGCGCCTTTATCATAGCATAACTTACCGTTCTTTGCAACCATAGACCGCATGGCTCGCTCTATAACCCTTCTTATCGGCACAGCCGATTCAAGGCTCCACTCGCCACTCATCGCCAGGCGGCGAGAAACTCCTCCGCCGTGTAAGCCTGCACCAGCCCAGCGTGATGGTGAGCGAAATCCCAAGCATCAACCCCAATCCAACCAGACATAGCACTTTGTCAATCGGTAAAGGCATGTCGCACCATCCTGACAAGGAAAATCACTCCTAGCAGCGCCGCCATCACTGCCATCATCAGCCCCAACTTACCCAAATCGCCGCCGCCTGTCACCGGCAGCGTCTCGACTGCCGTCGGCGTCCTTCTGGGATGCCCCGGATTTTCCGGCGTTACTGTTGGATCAGATGTAATCGTCGGCGTCGGATCGGCGATCTCTGGCGTCTCGCTGGGATGTTCCATATCGGTCGGCGTCGGCGTTTCCTGCTCCGAGGGGAGGGTCGGCGTCATGCTGGCTGTCGGAATGACCGGCGTCGAGGTTAGGGGTTCAGCCGTCGAGGTAGGTGGTTTAAACGTTTTTGTAGGTGGTTCGATTGTCTTCGTCGGCGCTTCCACCGTGCTCGTGGGCGGGCAATCCGATCCGCACGCCGGCGCGCCAAGTGCGCCTCCTACCCGCATCGCCAGCAATATCAGAACAATCAAAATTGTACCTTGTTTTTTCATCTTTCCACCTCGCTCACTTCTGCTAAAACCGCATCCAATAAGCCTGTCTCATACTCGTATTCATCCTGTTTCAACAGCGCCAGCACGTAACGCACCGCTCCCGCCGGCGCCGCTGCAATAAAGTCCTGGAAATCCCCGGCGCCCGCATCTCGCTCTAAGATTTCCCGTACCCAGTGAAAATCTGCCGCCCGCCAGTCTGGTTCTTGGATCACGTCCAGCACGGCGTTCAAGACCTCGAGCGCGTCATCCACCGCGCCTTCGAGATCGCCCTCCAAGAGGGAGCGTATCTTTTGTAGGTTAGCGATGTTCCCTCGCAGCGCCTCCGCGGTCGGCGGATCATCGCTCAGCTTGTTTATCCACTTGCAAATTCGTTCGAACTTCTTCGCCGCTTCCTCCGCCGCCGAGGTCTCATCCGGCGACTCCAGCCCCATCGCTTTCAGGACCGCAGCCACGCCGTTCTGCGCCGTCTCCAGATCGGCGTAGGGTACGAACTGCGGCTTGACCAGCTCGCGCCCGACCTTCTCCCTGATCAACTCCGCCGACCAGTTCTCATTGACCGGATTTTTGCTAATCCGTCGCAGCACCGCCAGCCACGCCGGCGCGTGATCCTCTGCCAGCGCCTGTCCGATCCGCCGCCCCGCCTCATCATATAGTTTCTGTAACTTTGCTTTCAGCTCGCGCTGCGCCTTCTCCTCCGGATCGTTTTCCTTCATCTCCTTCTGGATACGTTGCAGGCACTCGCACTCCACTGATGGATGACAGCACACCAGTGATATCCCATCGGCTACTTTGATCCCCCATATCGACTGCCGCAGGCGTTTATGCTCGCACGTTGTCTCGATGATCGCCTGGCGGATCTTCTCATCGCCTTCAAAGTAGTATTCTGTCAGTTTCTCCCCCTCGCTGATTGCCGGGATGCCCATCTCCTCGCTGACTCTGGCAAGTCGCATCTTGCCCCATATTTCCTGCTTGGTCTCGAAACATGCCTTTACCGTGCAGAAGACCGATTTATCTTTTCTGATCTGATGCGTACAGCCCTCGCACCGCGCCGACTTGATCGCCGCTCCATTTTGGGATTCGGTTTCGAACTCATAATCCATCGGAAACGGCACCCCATTCAGCAGCACCGTGCAGTTTTCCACCAGCGCTTTCACCCGCAGGCGGATCTGGTCGCTGGACTCTCCCTCCTTTGCCGCTTTGACGATATCGCTCGGTTTGATATAAGACCAGTTGACTTTTTCCGCCGTCTGCCGCACCTCTTCAGGAACCTCATAGAGCGGCACCAGCGCCTGCGCCTGGCGTTCGCTCAAAACTCCTGAATCCACTTCTGCGCCGATCTCCTCCGGAAGGTTCAGCAGGCGCAGGATGTTGGCGATCGTGCTGCGGCTCAATCCCAGCTCTTTGCCAGCCTGTTCCTGCGTCCAGCCGAAGCCGTCCATGCGCTTCTTGATTGCCCGGGCGCGCTCGATCGGAGATAGATCCTTGCGCTGTTCATTTTCGCTCCAAGCAAAGGCTGCCATCTGCCGGTCATCCAGAAAACGAATTTCAACCGGCATCCGTTGCCATCGGGGATCGTCGTATTGCGCTTCTAGATACTGATACGCCGCCAGCCGGTTATGACCAAAGGCGAGCTGCACCCGGAAGCCGTTGACGCCCAGGTGATCCCAGGAGCTATCCGAAACCTGCATCGCCGCGAAGTGCTCGCCTGTCACCGACTTGCCGCCCGCGTCCACCAGCCTGCCCATCGGTGGCTGCAGAAGCCCGTTCATGCGGATGTCCTCCGCCAGATTCTTCACGTAATCGCCACCTGGCTCATCCCGCGTCTGCCACGGGTTACCTATAATAATCTCCAACGGAATCTGATAGATCATGCCTTTTCTCCTTTAGATCACTCAAACCGCATATGTTTGCGCGCAAACATCGCGCCTCACTCCCCCTCGTCGTCTTCCTCATCCATCACCCAGGAGCGATAGGCTAGCCTGCGGCACTCATCGCATCCGCAGGTAAGCACGTGTCCGTTCTCGCGCACCGGCGGCGCCGGAGCGCCGTCCTCAATCGTGTTGATCAGGATCCCTGGTTTGTATCGCTCCCCCAGTTCCATCTTCAACTGCGCTTCCCATGCCCGCACGTATGCGGGCGTGACATGTTTCAGGCGCGCCAATGTCTGGCGCTTCCCCCCAATCACACGCGCCGCGCCCAATGCCGCCAGATTCTGCTCGATTAATTCCGGAGGAGAAATGTCAGAGTCGGAAAAATTCCGACCTGGCGGTTCGTTATTATTATTATTACTTCCTCCCTCCGTAATTATTGATTCGGAGGTAGTAATAATAATAACCGAGTCGGAAATATTCCGACTCACGTCTCCTTGCCCGCCGCATTCATCCAGGCTGCCGCATTCATCACGGATACTTGCAGCCGCCTCTGTCTCCCCATCGCCCTCGTCCAGCGCCAACCCCAGCGGCAACTGGCGTGCCGCAGCCGTCAACTGCCAGCCCGCCTGGGTATGATCAACCAACCCAATCTCCTGCAGATATGCCAGGGCCTGGCTTACCGGCTTGTCGGTGTAGCCGGTGGCTCGCTCCAGCCATTTCTGGGTAACGCGCTGGCCAGCAAAGCCCAGCACCAAGACGATGCTGATCGGCGCGCCTTTCAGTTCACGTACGATCCGGATGGGATTCTCGATCATCATCAGTCGATCTCCCCGAACAGAATCTGCATAACGATCACTGTCAGCAGCACGGGTAATATCATCAGCCCGAATAGCGCCAGCCCCAAGAGCTCCAATGTCTTCGCTATCAGTGCGCCGCCATACCGGACAGAAGACATACCCCGATCACCAGCAGCATCCCGAGGATCACGAGAGCATTCCAAAGTGCCCATCGAATCAAATCCGCCCTCATCTTTGGTTTTCCTTCGTTGTAATTGTTTCATAATCTCATCCGATAATTTGAATTATCGGCAGCCATCAAAACAACTTCGCCTGATGGCTCTCCGGTCCCCAGATCCGCTCACCGGCGCGCCGCAGCGCCTGCTCCTGCTCGAGCAGGTCCATCGCCCGAGGATGGACTTCACGTTCCAGGTACTCGCTCAGCTCATCCCAGCTCGCCGCCAGCCAGTAGCCGCCCTCGGATCCGCCCGTCGAGCAGATCAAATGCCCTTTCTTTCTCAGTTCGTTGATCATCGCCCGCGCCTGGCGCTCGTGCACATCGAACCCCAACGCCTTGAGCGCCGTCAGCAGGTTGGGACGCGAGATCGCCATCTCTCGCCCCACGCGCTGGCTCAAGATGCGCAGGATCGCCCGGTCCAGCCCTGGTGCCATACTTTCAAGCATCGCCTGCACCGACACACCGGCGTTGTACGTTTCACGCCTCTCTGCCATCGTCATCCTCCAGCTTGTGATGCTTCCGCCATCGCTGGTCATACTTGAGCCCGAAAAAACGGAAAAAACGGAACTTCAGTTTTTAGAGATGTAGCCGGGATGTGGGACGGGTGCCAGGCTTGCACTGCCCTACCCATCTCATGCCCCACGATGACTATACGCATATTCACGCCGCCAGCAACCACAGCGGCGCAAGCAGGATTGCCAGCGCGGTGAAGAAACCCAGGCAGAAAAGCCAGAATCGCACCAGCTCGCGCTCCTGCTTGGACATCGTCCTGGGATTGTCGTGCAGATGGATCGCTCCCATAACCGGCGGGTTCTCGATCCGGCGCAACGTCTCGCCTTCCCGATAGACCCGCCCTCCGCACTTAGGTACGAAGTCGTGGATCACGTCGCTTTGGGAGCGCACATAGTTGTTCCAGTAGCTCAATCGGTCTTCCACATCCAACTTATGCCTGCTCATCTTCCGCCTCCTCAGACCATACCCGTTCGCTGGCTTTCGCCTGCGGAAAGCCAAGCCCGCCCAGGTAGGCGCAGACCGAAGCGACAATATGCCGCAGCCAGTCCAGGAGCGGCGCCGGCAGATCGGCTGGTACTGCAACGCTGAAGATAATCATGTCATCCTCCATCCTCAAATTGTCTGGGAGGGCACACGACCCATCCCCATCCCCGTTTCCGGGGGCGATTCTGTTCCTCCTCGCCCCGTCTCATCTGCCCGGGATAAGACGGGGCTTGCCCAAAGGAGGAAAAACATGCTGGTAAGCCGTGCCGGACTCCGGGACAGGGCTCACCGGGAAATGCCCAAGTTACGTCTCTCGGGCGCTCCCTGCTGAGCCATGTCGCTTCGCCTCCCCGTACTCCGGTCCCCACTCGCAGTTTTTGTAAGCGTGGGGACCTTCACGGAGTTTCAATAAGATACGATATGCCGTGGCGTGCCTTGCCAGCATCGCCTCGGCGTCGATCTGCGCCGCGATCAGGTTCGCCGTGGCGTCCTCGATCGCCGCCACCTCGGAGTGTGTCAGGCGCAGGTGGCGCACCTGCTCGGCAAGCTCCGTCACCCTGCGCTCCAGCTCATCCGTCCGCCGGGCGAGCGCCTGGCGCTCCTGCCGTGCGTGCATCACCAGATAGGCGATCAGCGCCCCGCTCAAGAAACAGAGCGCGCCTACGGCAACGTAAAGAACTTCCATAACTCCACCAAAACTTGAATCAAACCAGCAGCCATCACGATCACCCCCATGATCAAGATCCATTTCAGCGGCGACCGCTTCATCCTGCCCTCCTTTGAAATTACGTTGTTCTGATAATGTCTGTTATCGGCTTCCATCGAATAATCCTGCTTGAACACAAATTTCAGCCGCCAACATCGGCTGTACCCCCGTCCGCGCCACCCGCCGCCTGGCGATCTCGGCATACTCCGGGACGATCTCGCAGCACAGGTAGCGCCTCCCCGCGCGCCTTGCTGCCACCGCCGTTGAGCCGCTCCCCGCTGTGGGATCCAGCACTACCTGCCCCGGCAGCGTGAAGAAGCGGATCAACTGTTCCAGGATCCTCACCGGCTTTTGCGCCGGATGCCCTGCCGCTTCCTTGAAACCGCCCACCACTCGCGGCGCGCTCAACACATCGGGTAAAAACTCCCACTCCCCCGCCGGTTTCGGACCGTCCTTCAACCAGAACCACGGTTCAAAACCCCGCGACAGCCCATCTCCCGACGCCGGCGCGCTGTTGGTCTTGTGCCAGATGCCCATGTAGTGGATCTGCCAGATAGAATTGACCCGCGAAGTCAGAAAATCTTGCACCCGTCCCACGCTCCCGCTCCAGAACACCACCGCCTGCCCGCTGCGTGTCACCCGTCGCAGCTCCGGCAACAGCTCCTCCACGAACGCCAGCGCTTCCTCCCTGCCCATCCGCGTCCCGACCGTGTACGCCCCCTCCACGCCATAGTCCGGATCCCAGAGCAGGAAATCGGCGCACCCATCAGGCAGCGATTTCACCCACTGCCTGGCATCGCAGATAACTATCTGATCTAAAAGGAACGGCGCTGCCACGCCGGAAACTTCATAGCCCAAGCAGCGCCTCCACCTTCACCCAGTTCGGATCGGCATGCCCCTCGACCGTATGCACGTAGATCTGCGTCACCGCCAGGCTCGAGTGGCTCAGGAACTTGCAGATTTCATCCACCGGCGAGCCGGTCTCCTTGCGCAACATCGCCGCCGTGTGCCGCAGCGTATGCACCTTGAGCTTTACCGGATCCAATCCAGCGCGCCGTGCGTAGAGCTTCAGCAGCCGGCTCACCTCGCGCATCGAGATCGGTCTGCGCGCCTTGAACCCCTTGCCCACATTCGGCAGCCTGGCGGCGCGTTCGCTCAGCGCGGTGAAGATGTAGTCTTCCAGGCGCATATCCTCCAGCCTGCCGTCCGCCTTCAGATAGGCACAGATCGCCTCCCATGCCTCGCGCGGGCACTCATAACGCTGGTTCTTCTTGCCTTTGCCCGACCAGCGGTACCACACTCGCCCATCTCCCTGTTCGAAATCGCCCCAGCGCAGCAGGCGCACCTCCGAGTTGCGCCGCCCGGTCGCCAGGTAGAACAGGAACAGGGCATAATCGCGCAACCCGCGCACCGAATCGCGCGGGATCGCCTTCAGCAGCGCCCGCGCCTCTGTCGAGGACAGATAGCGCGCCTTCCCATACGGATCGATCTTGACCCGCAGCGACTTCCCAGCCGCCGGGTTGGAGTCGTGCAGCGAGACGATCCGCCCATCCGGAGTGGTGATCTCATATTCCGAGCGGCAGTATTCGTAGAAAGAACTCAGCGCCGCCACCCGCTGCATCAGCGTTGCCTCCGACAGCCCCAGGCGGCGTTGCTCGTCGATCCAGCGCGCCACATCCGCCCGGTTGACCTCCCAGGGCTGCTTTTCGGTATAGTTAAGGAACACTTCCCAGGTGTGCCGATACACGCGCCGGGTATGCTCGCTCCCCCTGGACGCCAGCCACAACTGGAATGCCTCCGCCCAGGCAGCCATGCGCCCGACCAGGACCTCGGCGCCCAGGCTAGTTTGTACTTGTGTTTCCAGGGGGATGATCGCCAGCTCGTCGCGGTCACTTGCCATCGCTGTACCTCCACAAACCATCCAGATACAGCGCCACGACCGTCAAAATGATGACAAAAATAGCCCAGGCAAGCATGTTATCCTCCTTACAGGACGATATAGACGAATAAAACCGCCAGCCCGATGGCTGCCAGCATCTTCAGGATCGAGCGCCAGGTGCCTTTCGGTATCTCCCCATGCACCGGCACTACCACATTTGCAGTTGGCGTTTGCCCTACCCAGTGGCTGCCGCCGTTTTGCCGCTCGTAGAGCGGGATGTTCTGCTCCCGGCAAGCGCGCCGGATTTCGTTGATCACCTTTTCGGGCTTGCGCCCGCACCTATCCCACCTGTCGGCGCTCACCGTCAACCTCCACGAACCCACCGCCGGCTTTGCCGCCATAGTTTTCAACCAGTTGGATCAACCCCCACAGGATAATGTCCATCAGCTCTTTCCCCAGCCCGCTCACCGCCTGTTCGATGCGAAGCCCCTCGGGCGGTATGGTTTTAATCTCGGAAAACCCAGGTTTAATCTCCCCGCCGGAAAACGTGACCCACTTCATGAAGTATTCGGTGAGGTCGTTTGCCTGTTGTGAGTTGATACCCGTCACGTTTAAATCAAATCGATAGCTCATCATGCATCTCCTCGCGCCCCCTTGATAAATATGTCTGAATCACAAAATTCCCGTAGGCGATAAAACAGCCTGCGTCCATACTGAACCGCCTGCTCCTCTCGCGTGAACCAGCGTCGTGTCAGCCTGAACTCATTTCCGACCTCCATCACCGCCCGGAATCCGCGTTGTTGCGGCGTTACCTGGCTGTAGCACGTCCCCCATAACTTCATTTCCATCGTCTAACCCTCCTGAAAAGAGAAAAAAAGACGCCCGCCAGAATCGTGCTATTCCCGCTGCCCGTTATGTCCTGGACAGCTAAGAGTCGGCTTGTTCGACGTCCTGGATTACTTCGACCTCGGTATCTGTAATCGGGAAATTGGTCAGCTCAGCC
>Ga0209381_1001775_pt1 | contig 31698 bp, 23 predicted proteins | sample DewCreD2012metaG_FD_184111 | JGI IMG/M metagenome (GOLD analysis project Ga0209381, IMG submission 184111) | Hot spring sediment bacterial and archeal communities from British Columbia, Canada, to study Microbial Dark Matter (Phase II) - Dewar... ...
GCATCCTTGCCCAGCATCCGTAGCTCACCTCCAATCGGGCAAATCGTGTGTACCCCCACAACAATTCGCTCGGAGGTGCCGCTTTATCAAGTCCTTGCATGATCGTCCCAAAACGGGTAGTCGCGTCTACTGAGGCCGGGGATAGGGCGGGTTTCCCGCGACCATCACCGTGCCGTCCTCCCGGATGATGATCAACTCATCGTACTTGTCCGAGGCAAGATCGGCCGCCGTCCACACGGTAGCGGGCCCGGGCGTATTCTCGCCGAGCACTTCCCTGAGAAACGGGTTGACCAGAAAAGCCCCATAGCCTCGATTGACCAGCAGCAGCGGTCCCTTGTCGGTGCTGACCAGCAGGTCCATCCGTCCGTCGCCATCAACGTCCAGTGCGCCGACGGAGAAGGCTTTTGGCCCGTCCTTGAAGGCCGCGTAGGCTTCCAGCCTGCCGCCGGTGAGCCGCAGGAAGTCCGCGGACTGGCCCTTGGCGTCCATGGGTTCGCGCCGGATGCCATCGCCGCTTACAAGCATGACATAATCCCGGTCATCATCCCCCCACTTTCCGATGCACCTGTCTCTGCCCTGGGCGGAAAGCAGCGGCAGGACCCTGGGATGCTTCTCGATGCCATCGAGCGCCGCGGGCTGTCCAAACCGCACGCCATCACCCAGCATCACCTTCACCCCCGACTCGGTGACGACGGCCAGGTCGAGTTTGCCGTCGTCGTTCGCATCCAGCGCCACCGCGTTGGTCACCTTCGCGTCAATTCTTCCGGCCTCGCGCACGCCATCGCGGAAGATGCGCTTCTCGATCATGCTGGGGAAATGCGCCCTTCCCTGCTTCATGTCGATCAGCAGCTTCACCAGAGCCTCGGTCCGACCCGGGAAGGTCGCCCGCAGTTCCTCACTCGGCTGCACCGCCCGATAGGCCCCGGCCTGTGCCGGCAGAGCTGTCCCGGTCAGCCACGTATCGGCCAGGTGCGCGGAGACTCCCGGAGCGGCCGTGCCGCGCGCCGCCCCCACGAACAGCACCATTGGCTCCCCGACTTTCACCCGCTTGATCAACCCCTCCGGCTGGACCACCTGCAGCTTCACCAGCTTGCCGGGCCCGTCCCCCTTGATCATCTCAACCACGTCCGCTTCGATCAGCCGCCGCTCGGCATCAATGCCCGTCACCTTTGCAACGATGATCTCCCGGGCCACCCTCTGATGCATCTGTGCAATCGTCACCTTCACCTCGATGACGGCATGCAGCGACGAGGCCATGGCCAGAATCACGAGCACGGCAAGGGATACCCATCTCATCCGCAACTCCCATCATGCAATGCGCAACAGCCACTTCAAACCAAACATCGCCGGCAGATACGCCAGCAGATACACGCCCAGCCAGCCGAGTTCATAATGCCTGATGGCCGGTGGGATCGGCGCCCATGACAACGGTTTGCAGAACAACTGCTTGCGCGGCGGCGGGTCATACTTCACCTTGAGACATCGCAGCGCCGAACCGCTCGGGCCGGTGGCCTCGCCCAGTTCGGGCGGATAGTCATCGCCCAGAACGACAAACGTCGTCAACGACTGGCCTTGGCTTCGAAGTGTCACCGGAAATCGCCCCGCAACATCCCCTGTGCGAATGCGCCATGACACCTCGCGGGACGCCAGGGGTTGTCCCAGGAATTGTTTCAGGTCGGCCAGGACCTTGTCTCCCTCCTTCCGAACCAGCGGCTCCAACACCGCCGGCACAGTTCCCTTCTCCAGATCAACCGCGATGCGCTCCAGCGTCTTTCGCACCGGCAGCAACGCCCGGACCGCGGGCGTGGTTTCATCCAGTGTTACCGGCCCGCTCACTTCCAGCGCAATCGGCTCGACAAGCTCGCCGTCCACGGTTGCCATCACGTAACCGCTCGATCCCGGCGGCGAATTCCACACGGCCGGGTCCACCCGCAGCGGGAGCCACAAGAATGTCATCACCAGCGGCCCGAGAAAGACCGCCAGCGGGACAAACGACGCGGCCACCACGCGCATCTGGACATCCGCCGCCAGGCGCATCATCACGCTTCGGCGTTTCGATCCGCGTGGCAATGCGTCGGCCTGGCGGCTCAGCAGGTTCGCACGACGCTTGGCTTCGCGCAGGCGCCTGTTGTCCGTCAGCAGCAGTTGCCCCACCATTGTCAACACCGCCAGCCCGGCCGAGATTGCCGCGACCGCCCCCGGCTTGCCCAGCGATCTGACCAGGGGCCAGAACACTTGGTCCAGCAGCCGCATGGACGGCCTGTAGACCCAGGTCTCCGGCAGCAGGTACACACCGACCAGGCACACCCCCCAGATCAGCGCTGCCCAGTTCCTGATTCGCCGACCCAGCCTCTCCCTGGCCCCCGGAACCGGCGGAATCATTCGGCGCGGGATGCGCGCGTCATCAGGCGCGGTTTCGCCGTCTTGCCCATTCGCCCCGTCCACCGCCGCGCCCCGGCTGACCACCCCGTGCCTTCCATCCACGCGCACCATCTCCCCCTCCACGAACATCCCCGTGGCCCCCGGCAGGACGATGGCCGGGATGTTCATCTCCCGCGCCACCACGGCCCCGTGCGAGAGCATCCCGCCGCACTCGATCACCAGCCCCGCCGCGTTGACAAACAGCGGCGTCCACCCCGGGTCCGTGGATGGACAAACCAGAATGTACCCCTTGCCCAGTTCCCCGGCCTCGGAAACTGATCGCACAACCCTCACCGGACCCGTGGCCGATCCTGTCGAAACCGGGAGGCCCGCGTGGCTGTCCCCTCCTTCAACGTTCGGCGGCTGGCCCAGGGTCTCAACCGCGGCCGGGTCAATCACGCGCGGCAGCTCGATCCGTGCCTCAGCCTGATACTCGCGTTTGCGCCGCTCGAGGGCAGGCTCTGCCTCGGCGCACCGACCCTGCTCCAGCGTCGCCAGCATCTCCGCGGCGGTCAGGTGGAACACATCCTCCCCCAGCCCGAGTCTCCTGCCCGCCTCCAGTGCCACGTTTCGCAGCAGGTCATACCCCAGCATCAGGTAGTACTTCCCGTCCTCGCGGAATGGCAGATACCGGTGCACCATTTCCACCTTCCGGTCGATTTCGCGCACCTGGCCCAGTTCGCGGCGTTTCCGCAGGCCCTGCTGGCGCCTTCGTTCGTGCATTTCCAACGGGTCCGGGCCATCCGCCAGCCGCCGCGCCATGTCGGCCGCCAACTCCCGCTGTTGGCGCCATCGCGGCGTCGCCAGATCGAATTCCTCGGGCGCACGATGCCCGAACTCAGCCAACCAGTCGTCCAGACTTCGCCGACCCAGCCCCACCTCGCGGAGGCGTGCATTGGCCAGCACCGTCTTGTCCACCGCGGCGCCGCCCGATAGCAGGTCCACCAGCTCGTCGGGATCTTCATCCCAGCAGTTCTCATCCAGCACCGCCCGCAGGTCTGCCAGCGCCATGCCCGTGACCAGGCTCGGCAACAACGACCAGGGCGCAAACTCGTCCATGACCCGCCGCACGCGGGCCTGCCATGCCTCGGCCAGTTCCCCATTGCTAAGGAGCGACAAATCCCGAACCTTCTCTTGTTCGCACCACCGCACGAACTCCGGGATGATCCGCTCGCGCAACTGCACATCCAGCTCACGCGCCACCTCGCGAAGCCGCCGATTTGCCGCCGCGATTCTCCTGCCCGCGCAGATCTGCTCCCTGATGCCGCCAACAGGAATTGTCGGCGGCTGCTGCGCCGCGTTCGGATCCGACCGGATCGCATCCAGATCGTATCTGAACGGATAGCCCTCGAAGAACATCTCCGCGGTCATTGACAGGTCCATGTAGACCTTGCCGGCGATTCGCAGCAGGAATCCTTCCGCGCAGACTTTCGCCGACGGCTCAAAACCCGCCATCCGGTACATGGCGCCAAAGCCGCCGGCACCCGACATGAACCGCTCAATCACGCTCCAGGTCAACGGCGTGGGATGTGAGAGGGTCTCGGCCAAGTTGTGCAGCACCCACGGGCCGCGGCCGGCCTCGAGCATGCGACTTAGTTCGCGCCGGGTCGTCTCCAGCACCCGTTCGTAAACGGCCGCGTCTTCCAGCGTCGTGATCGGCCGCGATTGCAGCAGATAGAGGTTGCCGGCGTGAATCGCCCACTCGATGTCCTGAGGCCCGCCGAAATGCTCCGCCGCCTTCAGGCCCATCTTCCAGAGCTTCTCGATGTCCGCGTCGTCCAGGCAAAGCACGCCCCGCTTCTGCGGCGGAGTGTCGATCTCCCGGCCTCCCGGGGCAATCAACTTGCGCTTCTGGCCAACGCGCTTCTCCAGAACGCGCCCCGTGTTCCGATCGACCCTCAGCACATCCGGCTGCACCGCCCCCGATACAATCGCCTCTCCCAGGCCCCAACTGGCCTCGATCAGCAGTTCCTGCCGCGACCCCGTATTCGGATTGGCCGTGAACATCACCCCCGCCACGTCCGCGGGAACCAGCTTCTGCACCACCACGGCCATCGCGACACTCTCAAGGTCAATGTTGTACTCGGCCAGATACGCCCGGGTGCGATCGCTGTCCAGGCTCTGCCAACACCTGCCGATGGCCGCAATCAGCTCCTCTTCACCGACAATGTCCAGGAATGTCTCGTACTGCCCGGCCATCGACGCCCCGGCCAGATCCTCCGCCGTCGCCGAAGACCGCACCGCCACGGGCGGGCAGCCCATCGCACGATAGGCCGAAAGAATCGCCTCCTTGCTCTCACCTGCCGGGAGAGGACTTGGCGAGGGCGGACGGGAGTCGTTGTGCGCCATCCGGTAAGCCGCCGTGGTAACAACGAATCCACCCGGCACCGGGAATCCCGCGCGAATCAGCGCCCCGAGATTCACTGCTTTTCCCCCCACCATGTGCGGATCAAGGCACTTGGAAAGCTCCACAGTCAGCGGCATTGCACTGCTCATCACCGGCCCTCCCCATAGCAGCTCACCCCGCCGGTCTCGCTGCCAACAAACACGTGCCCGCCAACCACGATCGGGGAACTGAGGCTCAACCCCATCGTCCCAGGGGTGCTGTTCACCGTATGCTTCTCCAGCACTGTCGGCCCGTCCACATCCACCACCGCCAGCACGCCATCCCCGCTCACCGCGTAGACGTGTGTTCCCGTGAACGCCGGTCCGGCCAGGATTGGCACGTTCCCGCTGATCGCCACCCGCCAGAGTTCCTTCCCGTCTTTCTGATCCAGCGCCACCACGTGGCCCGTCCGAACCGGACAGATCACCTTCCCGTCCCTGGCCGCCACTGGCCCCAGCACCGCATCCCCCATCTCTTTCTTCCATCTGACCTGCCCCGTCCTGACATCCAGCGCCATCACCAGGCCGGCCGGATCAGGGGCGGCGTTCACGTAATCGCTATTGCCCGCTCCCACGATCACCAGGTCCGCCGCCAGCGTCACCGCTCCCGTCACCGGATACGGCGTGGGCGTCTTCCACAACAGGCGGGAGAGGCCCCTGGCCCGCAGTTGTTCATCCGGCTCCGTTCTCAGGGCGATGACGGCGTTGCCCTGAAACCCGCTGCCAATGAACACGATGCCTTCGTCGGAAATGGCCGGCGAACTTTCAGGATCATTAACCGCGTACGTCCACAGCACCTTGCCGTCCGAGATCCGAACCGCGATGACCATCCCCGGATCGCCCGTCGGCTTGTGATCCGGCCCTTCAATCGCGCCTGCCCCGGCCACCACCATGTCTCCCTTCACCGCCGGGGAACCTTCAATGTGCAACGGCGTCTTGACCCGCCAATGCACCTTGCCGCTGTCGGCCTTCAGGCAGATCAGGTCGCAGTCCTTGTCCGGGTGCAATCCCTGCCCGATCAAAACGTATTTGCCGTCTTCACTGAGTGCCGGAGAACTGAAGAACGGCTTGAAGGCCACGTCCCCATCGGCCGCCGTCCGCCAGATGGCCTCCCCGGTGGCGGCATCCAGGCAGAAAACCTCTCCTGCACTGCCGGCCACATCCTGAAAATAGGTCGCCCCGTACACTCGACCGTTGGCGACCAGCGGGGACGAAAGGATCGTTGCGCCGTCGGCGTCGAACCGCCATTTGCGATGGAGCTTCACCGGGGACGCTCCCCCATCATGACCGCACCGGGAGTAGTCAAACCGAAATACCGAGGCGTGGCGTTCACTGGTCGCCAGTTCAGCCTTTCCCTCACCGCTAGCGATCTGCTCGGCCACCTTGATCCAGTCAATTCCGGCCGGATTACGCGCCTTTGCCGATTCCTGATCTCCGCCCATCACCCACCACCCCCCCATGCCGACCGCAGCCGCACAGGTCATCACCACCACCGGCGTCATCGGCCTGCGACGGCAAAGCTGCCAGAGTTCTCTGGGCTTGAAGAGCATGGCCAAGGCGCTTGCCACCCCAGCCACCAGTGCCGGCAGCAGCGCCGCCCCCGCGTTTACAAAGATCGGAACCACCGCAAGGCAAGTCATGTCCACCATCCCTGCTGACAATCGTTCTATACTCCGGCTCTTCACCCCCTGTTGCCACCATTAGTTACAGCGATTGGTCCCATCGGGAACCGACGCACGGCAACACTTGAGACGTTCAACGATCCTTCATGTTGTTCGTACAAACCGCAAGAGGCGACGTCTTGAGCAGGGTACCTCACGGAGGCGCGATGCGTTTCAAATGCTCAGTGGGAAGCAGGATGCAGGGACTGAAGGGAGAACTTGCAACCGCGGCGGTGCTTGCCGTGGCGGTCTGCGCTGTTCCGACGATGGGCCAGCAGGCGCTGTCGCCCGATGAGGCCGCAGCCGTACTGCTCAACAGCGCCCGACTGGCTTACAACGAGCGGAACTACCCTTTCGCCGCCGAGCGATTCCGGCAGTACATACAGAAATACCCGAGCCGAAGGGAGGCCGCCCCTGCCCGTTATGGCCTGGCCTTGACCCTCATCGAGGGACCGGAAAAAGACTATAACGCCGCCATTGAAGCACTGACTCCACTGGCCAACCTGGGGGACTTCCCTGACCGCCCCTATGCACTCTATTACCTTGGATTGTCTTACCGAGCGACCGGCCTGAAACTGATGGACAAGTTCCAGGCTCAGCCAAGCGACCCCGCCCCACGGCAGCAGGCGGTTCAGCGGTTTACCCAGGCCGCCAATACCTTCGCCAACGCTCTGGCCGCCTTTAACGGGATTGCCAAGGCACCGCCGCCGGAGGCCAAGGAGCTTCCGGCCGAGCTGGAGTGGGCGGCGCGCACTCGCTGCGACCTCGCCGAGATGCAGATTCGGCTGGGCAGCCCCAAGACCGCACTGGAAGCGGTCGATCCACTGCTGAAGGACCCGGTTCTGGGCAGGAGCCGGTACCGATCCCAGGCGGCCTACTACGCCGGCTATGCCTGCTTTCTCCTGAAGGATTACCTTGGCGCGGGCAGGCATCTGGCATCGTTGGCGCCGTTTGAGGACAGCGAGATCGGCATTCATGCGCGTTATCTGCTGGCCCGAACCCACCATCTGGCAGACGAGAAACCCGAAGCGGCATCCCTGTATGGGGCGATCGAAGGCGGCTACCAGGCGCAACGAAAGGCGGCGGAAGAGGCCCTGAAGAACGAGGCCGCCTTTAAAGACAAACCTGAGGAGAAGGCCCGTCTTCAGGCGATCCTGTCCAGCCCACCGCCCGAGTACGTCGGCAAGGCCACATTCCATCTGGGCGTTGTTCTTCAGGACTCGGCCAAGCCGACTGAAGCCCTGACCCGGTTTGCCGCGTTCATTCAGCAGAATCCCAAGTCGCCACTTGTGCCCGAAGCACAGCTTCGAGTCGGCGTCTGCCAGTATCAGCTCAAGCAGTTTCCCCAGGCCATCCAGACGCTGACACCGTTGCTGGATCACCCCCAACTGGGCGAACAGGCCCTGCGTTGGACGGCCCGGGCCAAGCAGGAGATCAACCCACCGACCGATCTGGCCAATTACCAGAAGGCGCTGGGCGAGTCGATCGAGCTGTTCCGCCGAGCGGTGGAGGCTATCAAGGTGTCGGACAAGGAGCCTGAAACCAGGGTCCGCCGAGCCGAGGCCATGCTCGAACAGGCGGACGCCCACCAATTGCTCAAGCAGCACAAGGAAGCGGCCGCCGTCTATCAGAGGATCGTCCAGGAGAACGCCGCCCCCGATCTTGCCGAGCAGGCGTCCCATCGTCTGGTCACTGCGTACCAGCTTGCGGGGATGCATGCCGAGTCGGATCAGGCTGCTGTCCAGTTCCTGCAACGGTTTCCCAAGAGCGTGCTGTTGGCCGATGTCGCCTTCCGAAGCGCGGAGAACGTATTCCTGCAGGGCGTGGCACAGCAGGGCAACGCCCAGCGGGCCAAGGAGTTGTTCGCGGAAGCCGCCAATCGCTACCAGAAGGTCATCAAGAGCTACCCGGGCTACGAGTTGCTGAGCATGGCCAAACAGGGCCTTGCATCGTCGCTTTACCAGCTTGGAAAGTTTCCGGAGGCGGCGGCGGCCCTGGCGAGCATTCCCGAGCCCGATCGCAAGGGCGCCCTGGCCAATGTGCCTTATCACCTGGCCGACTGCATGATGCGCACCCTGCCCGACAATGCGCCGGACGACGCGCTGGGCACTGCCAAACTTCTCCAGGACCTGGAGACGATCATCGGCCTGCTGAGCGGGTTCGTGACGCTCGATGAAGCCAACCCGATGAATCCCGACCCGACGATCAAGCTGGGCTACTGCCGCCAGCGGCTGGCCGAGCTGATTGTCGACCCCCAAGAGAAGATCGCGCAATATACCAAGGCGCGCAGCGAGTACAGCCGCTACCTGATTACCAAATTTCCGCAGCATCCGCTTTACCCCGTCGCCCTGATCGAAGGCGCCAAGTGCCTTTCGAAGATGGGGCCGCAGTACGCGTCGGCGGCGGTCAAGGAACTGGCCGTCTTCCAGACAAATCCACAACTCAAGGCCTCGCCGCTGGCCCCGCTTGCCATGATTCGGACGGCCGAGAACATGCGGGTGCTCAAACAGGGCGCGCAGGCCGCGGGGATCATCGCCCAGTTCCGCAAGGAGCAGGAGGAGGGGATGCTGAAGGACCCTGCGCGTGCCGAGTATGTTCCGGCGCTGCAACTGGCGCACGCTTTGGCACTGAAGGACGCCGGGCAATTTGCCGACGCCCGCGCGGTTTTTGACGGGATAGTCAAGCGGTTTCCCAACCGTCCCGAGACGTTTGACGTTCCCTGGCGATTGTCGCAGTGCCAGCGGGAGGAGGCCGCCGCCCAGTTAGAGGCGGCCCGCAAGGTGCTGGCCGCCGGCGGCAAGCCCGAGGATGTTCAGAAAGCCCAGGCCCAGCTTGATGCGGCCATCAACAGCCTTCGCCAGACCGCTGAGGCGTTCCGCTCACAAGCCGACAAACTGGGCAACAATCCGGAGAAGCTGAATACGCGGCTGCGGATCCTGTACGAGGCCGCGTGGTGCTATCGCCCGATCGGCGACTGGCAGATCGAGCAGGAGAAGCAGAAGCTCCAGATACAGACGGTTCAGAGAATCCAGGAGCGCATCAGTGCGAAGGCCGAGTTGAAAGGCCGAGTGATGGGCCCGCCGCTTCCGCCCGAACTGCCTGTCACGACGGTTCCCATTCAGCCCGACGAACAGAAGGCGCGGGACGTGTACAAGGCGCTGATCGCGATCGGGGCCGACGCACCCGTGGCGATCGACGCCCGGTTTGAACTGGCCGAGCTGTGCGCCCAGCGCGACGAGCATGACCAGGCGATTGCACTGCTGAGCGAGGCGTTGCAGTTCGAGTCGCCGCAGGACGCGATCGAACGCATGCGGTTGCGCCTGGGGGCCTGCCTGCTGGCCAAGAAGGATGCGGCAGGCGCGCTGCAACAGTTCACGGCCCTGCTTTCGGACCCCAACGCGCCACGGCGCAGCCCGTGGGCCGCCCACGCCCGCTACGGCGCCGGCGAGGCTCTCATGCAGCAACAGAACTGGGCCGGCGCAATCCAGCAACTCCTGCCGTTCAGCGAGAACCAGCAGCTTCGCACGGCTTACTACGGCATTTCCGATCGCGCCCAGCTCCGCCTGGGACAGGCCTACGCCGAAACCAGACAGTGGGAGGCCAGTCGAAAGGTGCTGGAGGGACTCGTCGGCCAGTTCCCGCGCAGCGCAACCGTCCACGAGGCACGGTACGGGATCGGATGGGCTTTCCAGAACCAGAAGCAATGGGACAACGCGATCGCGGCGTACAACGAAGTAGTGGCGAAGACCGGCTCCCAGATTGCGGCCCGTGCGCAGATCCAGATCGGCTTGTGCCGCATGGAACAGCAGAAGTTTAATGAAGCGCTGAATGCCTTCCTCGCCGCCGCCTACACGTACGATTACGCGGAAACCACGGCCATGGCGCTGTGCGAATCGGCGAGGGCGTACATGGCGCTGAAGCAGCCAACTGAAGCCAGACAGATGCTGACCCGCGTGACCAAGGAATATCCCGGCGTGTGGGCTGAACTGGCGCAGAAGCGGCTGTCGGAGATCAAGTAGACGCGCCTGGCTGAGTCGTCCGGGACTGGGCGACATGTGAAAACGGCGTGGGCGCGCGGTTCCACGGATGGAGCAACACGGAGGATTGTGATGATCCGGAAAAACCTCTCATTGTTTGCGGTCGTTGCGGTGATCATGTGGGTCCGCCCCGCCGCAGCCTACATCGAGGCGCCCTACACCCTAGGCCGGCTGATCAAGGAATCCACCAACATCGTTGTCCTGCAGGTGGAGAAGATCGACAAAGAGAGAAACCTGATCATCTACAAGAAGGTTGCCGATCTGAAGGGCAAGCATCCGACGGACGTCATCAAGCACAACATCGGCAAGAACGGGTTTCACCCGCGTGAGCCGCAGTTCATCATGTCCGAACTGGATGTGGGCAAGATCGCCGTCTGCTTCCACAACGGAGGGGCGGCCGAGACCGCCATCAACAACTACTGGTACCAGACCTATGCCGGCGGCGAATGGTGGAACATGATCCACGGCGAGCCGTACCTGCTGCGATCGTTCGCCGGCAAGCCGGAGAAGCTGGTCCCCCTGGTACAACAGATCCTGGAGGGCAAGGAGGTCGTGGTCCCGTGCATGGTGGATGGCGACAAGAACGCCCTTCAACTGCGCATGGCCCGCATTCAGCGAATGAAGGCGAGCCTGGCGCTGCAGGAATACAATGCAGCCCGCGACTTCGTGGGGTGGGGCAACGAGGAATTCCGCCGCATCGAGGGCATGGCCGGCTTTTCCCACCAGGGAACCATACCCCGAGTCGATCCCGGCGTGGGGGGAATTGCTCCGGCCGATTTTGACGGCGACGGCCGGATGGACCTGTGTCTCTACGGAGCCGAGCGGGTGGTGCTGCTTCGCAGCACCGACAACCTGATGGAAGAGGTCTCCATCCCCTACAGCGGCGGCGCCCGCAGCGCCGCCTGGGGCGATGTCAACGGCGACAACAAGCCGGACCTGCTGCTGGCCACCGTCGCCGGACCCCGGCTCCTGGTCAACGCCGGGGGCCGGTTTGTCGATGAGTCGGCCCGCGTGCCGAAGGAGACTTACTACAACCTGATGGCGGCCGCGTTCATCGACGCCGATGCGGACAGCAAGCCGGACATCCTTCTGGCCAACGGCTTTTTGGGTTTGAAGCTCTATCGGAACATCCTGGCACCGGCCACAACGCAGCCGGCCGCGTGGTTTACGGACGCATCGACCCAAGTCGGACTGGGACCGGACGGCATCGGATCGACGGTCAAGGGCAATCATCTGGCTGTTGCGGATATCAACGGAGACGGCCGCCAGGACTTTATCTATTCGGCTGGCGCCGGCATTCTCGTGCTCAACACCCCACAGGGCTTTGTGGAGTCCAGGGACTCCGGGCTGAATTGCACCGCCGGGCAGGCCGCGCCGATCCTGGCCGACTACAACGGGGACAAGGCGATTGACGTGCTGGTTCCGCATGCGGGCGGCGTGCGATTGCTCAAGGGCGACGGGAAGGGCCGCTTTGCGGACGTCACTTCGCAGAGCGGCGAACTGGCCCAGCCGATGGCGAATGTGACTTGTGCCGCATGGATCGATCTGGACCGCAACGGCCGGCCGGACCTTTTCCTGGGATGCACGAAAGGCCCCAACCGCTTTTTCCGCAACAACGAGAACGGCACGTTCGCCGACGCCGGCGAGTCCATGGGCCTTTACCAGCGGATTTTCAATACCCGTGCCATGTGCGTTTTCGACATGAACAAGGACGGGGTGCCGGACCTGGCGTTTAACAACGAGGGCCAGGAATCGCTGGTGTTCCTGGGCGAGGTCTCGCAACCGAAAGCACAATGAACCCGATGCTCAACAGACTCCTGCTGTTCACCGTGGCGTTGTCCACGACCTGTATGGCCGACTGGCCCACGCACCGCGCGAACCTGGCACGTACCGGCGCGACCGATGACCAGCCCCTGCCCGGGACCCCCAGGGTTGTATGGGTCTTTGAATCCAACGAGCACTTCATTGCCTCCCCCGTGATCGCCGACAACAAGCTGATCGTTTCCAGCCTGGGCTTCTCCAATCTCCCGGCGATCTACGCCCTGAATCTGGAACCGGCGGCCAAAGAGCGAATTGCCTGGAAGAAATCCCCGCCGGCTCTGCGCCAGGCGGTCGTGTGTCCGCCCGCGTATGCCGACGGCCACCTGGTGGTAGGCGATGGCATGCACCAGATCGACGGCGGCACGCTTCATTGCCTGAGCCCGGTCAACGGCGTATCGCTTTGGCAACTGCCGGTTGCGGGATCGCTGGTTCATCTGGAGGGCTCGCCCACGATAGTCGGCGGCCGCGTCTACATCGGCGGCGGCGCGGCCGGCGTTCTCTGCGTCGATGCGACGAAGCTGACGCTGAACGGCCGGCCCACCGATCCCGCCGCCGCCGAGAAGCTGATCGCGGAGAAATGGAAGGAGTTGACCGACCAGTACGAAAAGGACAAGAAGAAGGATCCGGACTTTGCGATTCCCCCCAGTGAAGATGCGCTGCCCAAGCCTCAGCCTGCACGACTCTGGCAGGCTGGCCAGGAAAAGATGCACGTGGACACCGCGGTCGCCGTGGTCGGCAATCGCGTGCTGGCCGGTTCGGCCTACCTCGACATGGAGAAACTCGGGGACCGTGCCCTGTATTGCCTTGATGCCGACACGGGTGCGACCCTTTGGCGCACGCCCCTGTCGCACAATCCGTGGGGCGGACCGACCGTGGTCGGCGACACGGTTCTGGTCGGCTGCTCCAGCATCCGCTTTGATACCAAGGAGATCCCCCGGGGCAAAGGCCAGGTCGTCGCGCTGGCCCTGGACAGCGGCAAGCAGAAATGGGCCATTGACATCCCCGGCGGTGTGCTCTCGGCCATCGCCGTGGCCGACGGAATGGCGATATTCACGTCCACGGATGGCAGGATCCGCGCCCTGAGCGTGAGCGATGGATCGCAGCGATGGACGTATGACGGCAAGGCTGCGTTCTTCGCCGGTCCTGCCGTTGCGGGCGGCGTGGCGGTGGCGGGGGATTTGAAAGGTGTCGTCCACGCCATCGACCTGAAGACGGGCAAGCCGCTGTGGAAACTCGACCTTGCCGCCGATCCGCTGGCAGCCGCCCCGGGAATGATCTATGGTTCACCGGTTATCCACGCCGGCCGAATCTATGTGGCGACATCGAACCTCGAATCGGGTCAACAAAAGACGGTTGTCGTCTGTATTGGTTCGTAGGTGGATGTCGCCCACCGCAGGCCTCAGAACCGGAGACTGTTACATGACCGTGCGTCCCGCCGTATTCCTCGTCGTTCTGGCCCTATGCGTGCCAGCGCCGGCACAGCAGTCGGCCAGCCAGCCCGCAATCGTGGTCGACAAGGAAAAGAAGACCATCACCATCCCCTGCCAGATCGCGCCGCGTAAACTGCCGCACCTGGACCAGATCTATCCCATCGAAGTCATCGCCACACTCGCGCATCCCAAGGGACAGAAGGCACACGAAACCGTCGTGGTCTTCGACGCCAAGCCCTCGGACGTTCACAAGGCCCTTGAGGAGTTTGGCCTCAAGGCGGGCAAGCCCGCCAAAGGCGAGGAAGGTGTGGCCGAGGGACCGGAACTGCGGATTTTCCTTGAGATACCCGGCGCGGCCGGTGAACAGCGCATCCCGATTGAAAAGAGCCTTGTTGACAAGCGCACCGGCAAGACGATGGGCACGCTCAAGTGGATGTTCACCGGATCGGCGCAGCGGCAACCGGATCCGACCAAGCCCGACAAGGTTTACGGCGCTGACCTGTCCGGCACGCTCATCGGTATCTTTCCGGTCACCGACGAAACGGTTGTCCAGACCAACCTGACGATGAAGGAAGAGCCGCTGATCAAGATGGAGACCAATAAGAAGATCCTGCCGCCGGAGGGCACCCCGGTGAAGCTGATCATTGAAGCGAAATAGCATCCGCTTTCAGACGGACCGGGTTCATGGTGGACACCTGCCGAGCATGAGACACGCAATCATCGCATCGAGTATGCTTGCCTTGGCCCTTCTGGTCGGGCCCATCCTGGCGCAAGCCCCGGCCACGCAACCGGCCGCCGCGATGGTTGCCGTCGCGCCTGGTCAGGATATGGCCGCGCCGGATGCCCTGACTGCCGCCATCGAGCAGCGTCTAACCCCCGGCAAAGGCAAGCGGCACAACATTCCGCGCATCGCCGAGTCTGCCGCCCGCCACGACTTTCCGGAGCCGGCCGAGCCTGCATGGGTTCGGCGACTGTTCACGCAACCGGTCACGTTTCGCCGGGAACCCTTGACCCGGGCCGAGAAACTCCAGATCAGGCAGAACATCCGGGGCATGATCGACCTGCCCGCGCTGGCGGCGGCGACCGACCCGCAGCGACCCGGCCGCCCCGAGCTGCCCGCGACGCATCGCTATGCAACCGACAACGCGATCGACTACTCGCGCATGCCCCTGCCCAGCCTTCTGCGCCCAAGGCTTGAGTCCCTGCTGCCCGACACCGATCCCGCGCTCGACCCCAGCGGCAAGGAGAATCTGCCTGCTCTGCCAATCTTTCGCCAGACGCCTGCGGCCGGCGTGAAGCTGAACCTGTACGATTTTGATTCCCAGCCGGTTGTTCCTGCGACGCAACCGTCGGACGATGATGCCCCCGCCGCCCCGCGCGGGCTTCCCCCCAAGCCGCCGATCCCCTGACTGGTGCGAGGCCTATTTCTTCTGGCCAGGGAGCGGCGACAGGTCCTGGGCAAGGTCCGCCTGCTGGCGCTGACCGTCCTGAGAGGGAGTCTCCATCGCATTCAACCGCTTGATCTGCGGCGCGGCCGAGTGCAGCGTGGAGGGGTTCGGTCCGATCCGCGTCGCCAGATGCGATGCCGCCAACCCGGCGGCGGCCAGATATGCCCGAACCGTGTTGGCCCGCGTCCTGGCAACTTCACCTTCCGGCATGTCGAGGTAGACGGTCAGCGGAAGGCCCGCCGAGGTGTCGCGCAGCATCAGATCCAGCTTCGCCCGCCCGGTCGTGTTCAACTCCGTTGCGTCGAAGTGATGGTCATACAGCGTTGCGTCGGCGCGGGCACCGCGGGCGATCTGTGCTTCGAGGATTGCCATCACGGGCGAGCAGTCCGTCTCCGGGAAGAACGGCTCCTGGGCAACAGGTGGATTCGACGTGCATCCGGCCAGAAAGGCCACTGTTACCATCATCGCGTATTTCATGGCAATCACTCCGCAAACAGTGCGCTTCTGAACAAACCGATCAGCGCAGGCCCAACAAGCACGATTAACACCGCCGGGAAGATGAACAGCACCACCGGGAACGTCAGCTTCACCGATGCCTTGGCGGCGCGTTCCTCCGCGGAATGCTGCCGGGCAACCCGCAGGGTGTCGGCATGAACGCGAAGGGCGTCCGCCACGCTCGTTCCAAACCGCTCGGCCTGGATCAGCATGGTCGTGAGTGCCCGGACGGCCTGGTTGCCGGTGCGCATGCCCAGGTTCTTCAGGGCGTCGGCGCGGGGCAGGCCGACGCGCGTTTCCATGTGTGTCAGTTCCAGTTCCCTGGCCAGGCGAGGATGCGCCAGCGCCAGTTCCTGGCCTACCCGCTGCATTGCGGCGTCAATGGTCAGTCCCGCCTCGATACACACCACCAGCAGGTCCAGCGCATCGGGCAGTCCGTTCTGCAGGGCGCGCTGCTGCAGCCGAATGCGGTTCCTGACCCAGAGCCCCGGGACCACGTATCCGATCAGGCCGCCCAGGGACAATCCCAGTGCGAGGTTGCCCATGCGCCAGCCTGCCAGCGTGCCGCCGACAATGCCGGCGATCAGCAGAATCACCTTGCACCCGATCACCAGGCGGATGGCGGCGGGAGAGTAGATTCCCGCGTGGCCGAGTTGCCGCCGCAGAAGCGACTGGGCCTCCTTGCGGCTGGGCATGAAGGGGCCGGCGGCGGCCTGCAGGAACTCGGCAATTGACTTGCGCAGCCGCGCGACCAGAGACGCCGCATCACGGCTGCCTAGATGCCGGTTCCGCAGCCGCTCGCGCAGACGGTCCTCGTCGGGGTCCGCGAAGCACGACGCGACTGTCCACACGGCGACGGCCACCGCCGCGAAGACGCACGTGGAGAATGTGACAAGTTCATTCATGGCACCGGCCTCACACTCTCACGTGGACAATCCTGCGGATGGCCGCCAGCCCGACGACCTGCAGGCCCGCCGCGACGACAAGCATCATTCGGCCGGTCTGCGTCTTCAGGAGCAGTCCCGCGTAGGCGGGGTTGAGCACCCAGGAGATCCCGAAGAGCACGGCGGGAAACGCCACGAGAATGTACCCCGTGAGCCTGCCCTCGGCGGTGATGGCCTTCACATGCTGCTCCAGCCGCTGCCTGGACCGCACCATCCTGGAGATGTTGGCCAGGACTTCCGACAGGTCGCCGCCGGTCTGCCGCTGGATCAGCACGGCGGTGATGAAGAAGCTGAAATCCGAGGAGTCGATGCGCGTCACCATGTCGCGCAGGGCATCCTCCAGCGACTGGCCCATCGAGTGCTGGTCGTAGCAGCGTCGGAACTCGCCGCCGATCGGTTGGGGAAGTTCATCGCCCATCATCTGGATGCCGGTGGTCAGCGAATGCCCGGCGCGCAGGACGCGAGTCAGGAAATCCAGCGCATCGGGCAGTTGATCCACGATCGCCCGCTGTCGGGCGGCCCGCCTGCCGTTGACCACAATCAACGGCAGGTAAGCCCCAAGGGGAATGGCCAGGACCCCGGCAACCAGCGAATCCAGCGCCAGGGTGACGATCGAAAACATGATCATGCCGAGGCAGACCGCGATCGTCATGAAGCGAGTCAACCTCGCGTCGGGAAAGGCGTACTTCAGACGCCGATTGAGATTGCGGAAGAACTCCCGCTCGGCCATCCAGTCCGGCAGTTCGCGCAGCTCCGGCTGCGTACAGATGGACCTGCGGGCCAGGCTGCCGACGTCCGTCCGCCACTCCGAGATCAGGCGCTGCTGCAGCCGCCGCTTGTCAGCGTCGATTCGGGCAATGATCCACTGGACGACGCCGTAGACCAATAGCGCCGTCGCCAGAGCCACCAGGAGGATGAATTCGGACGGTCTCATGTTTCAAACACCCGCCGCGCGAACATCTCCGACGGCAGCCTGATACCGCGATGCTCGATTCGCTCGCAGCACTTGGGCCGAATCCCCGTCGTGACAAAACGGCCGGTTGAATGGCCGTCCGGTCCCACGCCCGTCTGCTCGAAGGCAAAGACCTCGTGCATCTGGATCTGGTCCCCTTCCATCCCGGCGATCTCGCAGACGCTGGTGATCTTGCGCCGGCCGCCCGACAGGCGTCTGGCCTGAATCACGAGCTGGATGGCGCTGGCGATCTGGGTCCGCATGGCGCGCATCGGGATGTCGAAGCCGGCCATCGCGATCATGACTTCCAGGCGGCCCATGGCATCGCGCGGGCTGTTGGCGTGGATGGTGGTCATCGACCCCTCGTGACCGGTGTTCATTGCCTGGAGCATGTCCAGCGCCTCGCCGGCGCGCACCTCGCCGATGATGACACGGTCCGGCCTCATGCGCAGGCAGTTGCGTACCAGGTCTCGCTGGGTCACCTCGCCCTTGCCCTCGATGTTGGGGGGGCGCGTCTCCAGCCGCACGACGTGGGGCTGCTGGAGTTGAAGCTCGGCCGCGTCCTCGATGGTGATGACGCGCTCCTCCGGGGGAATGAACCGCGACAGGCAGTTCAGCAGGGTCGTCTTGCCCGAGCCGGTTCCGCCGGAGATCAGGATGTTGCACCTGGCCTTGACCGCCGCCGCAAGGAACTCGATGACCACGCCGGGGAAGGCCCCGTGGCGGATCAGGTCCTCGACCTGAAGCGGCCGGGCGCCGAACCGCCGGATGGACATGGCCGGACCATCCAGCGCCAGCGGCGGGATGATGGCGTTCACCCGGCTGCCGTCGGCGAGTCGAGCGTCGGCCATCGGGCTGATCTCGTCGATTCGCCGCCCGACCCGCGCGACCACGCGATCGATGATCTGGCGCAGGTGCTGGTTGTCGCGGAAACGCACATCCGACAACTCGATTCGACCCTGCCGCTCGACGTAGATGCGGTCGAACCGGTTGACCATGATGTCGGTGATGGACGGGTCCTTGAGAAGCGTCTCCAGGGGTCCCAGCCCGAAGGTCTCATCCATCACCTCGTCCATGAGCTTCTCCTGCTCGATGGACGTCAGCAGGCCGCGTTCACTGGTGCACAGTTCGCGGATGACCGACCTGACCTCCTGCCGCACCACGTCCTGGGGCAGCGAACGGAGATTCTGGAAGTCAAGCCGCTCGACGAGCTGCTGGTGAAGCCTGGCCTTGGTCCGCTGAAAGGCGATCTGCCGCTCCGTCGGCGCCGCGGGTACAACCGGCGGCGGCTGGAGCATCGTCGGAAGGGGAACAGTCGGCGCCCCGGCGCCGGGCAGCGGCGGTTTCGTCGCGGACGGCGCTGTCTTTGCAAACAGTCCCACGGGCTCCTCCTCAGGCCGCCAGCCTGCCGCTGATCGCCTCGGCCAGCCCAAACAGGCTGGCGCTCATGTCCGCGCGCGGGCTGCGGATCACGACCGGCTCGCCGAAGTTGATGGCGGCGATCGCGTTCTTGAAATCGTTGGGAATCAGCCAGGATATCTTCAGCCCGAGCGATCGCTCGACCTCTTCGGGTGCGATGTCCCATCCCTTCTTGACGTAGCGGTTGACGATGATCTTGATCCTGTTCTGTTCAACGCCCATGCGCCGCAGCGAGCCGATGAATCGCTCGGTGTTCTTGGCACTGGGAACGTTGAGCTGGATCACGAATGCGTTCAGATCCGCGTCGCGCAGGACCGTGGAATAGACCGGATCCAGGCTCATCTGCGAGTCGATCACGATGTTGTCGTACATCCGCCCGAGGATTCCCAGCAACCGGGCGAAGCCGTCGGCCGTAACGCGCTGCGTGTCCTCGGGCATTTCCGGCCGGGCCAGGATGGCCAACCCGCTCTGCGTGTGGACCGCCAGCGCATTGTCCAGGAGCTGCCTGTCCAGCGTGGTCGAGTCCATGACATCGGCGATGGTGAAACGAGGGCGCAGGTCAAACGAGCTTGCCACCGCGCCGCGCGGCAGGTCCAGGTCGATCAGCACCGTCTTGCTGGAGCGCGCCAGCGAGGCGGCCACGTTGCACGCGACAGTGGTGGCGCCGCATCCGCCGATCGTCGGGATCACGTTGACGATCCGCGCTCGCTTGTTCATCCCGTGGAGCTGGGCCACCCGCTCGATGCCGGCGGCGAACCGCTCCTCGACGATCGGCAGCGGCACGAACTCCTTGACCCCCAGGTGCATGGCCTCCATCAACAGGTTGGGCTCGACCACCTGGGAGAGCACAAAGAAGCTCACGGCGGGAAACTGCCGAACGAAACCCGCGAGTTTCCTGAGCGACTCCTGGGGATTGGGGTCGAGGTTGCAGATGACCAGTTGCGGCGGCTCGTTCTGGCCCAGTATGGCCGGCAGGCCGTCGCTCACCGCAAGCTGGTGCACGACCGCGACGCCGTGGTTGGCCAGGAAGTTCGCCATTTCCTGCCGATTGGCCGCGTCGGCATCGATCACAACGCTGTTGAGCTGCACAAGCATATCCGTATTCTCCGACCTCTAATCCACGGGGTTGAATCCATACTGGCCGAAAAACTGCGGCGTCCTCGCGACCGCGCGCGTCGCGGGCCTGGAGATCGCCTGCACCGGCCCGCCGATGTCCTGCCGCAGCAGCAGGTCCGATTCCGTGGGATGCCGCCAGTTCTGGCCCGGAGCGGGGGGCACCTGGCCGGCGGCCATGGCCTCCACGAGGCGAGGCGTCACCAGCACGATCAGTTCCGTCTCCTTGCGCTGATAGCGAACCGATCGGAACAGCGCCCCCACCACGGGCAGATCGCCCAGCAGCGGGGTGACCTCCCTGCTGGACGCGATGTTGTGACTCAGCAGCCCCGCGATGGCGAACGTCTGGCCCTCGGCCAGCTCGATCGTCGTCGTCACCTTGCGCTGCTGGAGACCCGGCACGACAAAGCCGTTGAACTTCACCGCCGTCGTGAAGTCGATGTCGCTGACTTCCGGGGAGACCTTCAGGCGAATCCGGCCATCGCCGGTCACGATCGGCGTGAAGACCAGTTTCACGCCGAACTCCCGATACTCGACCGTCACCGCCGACGACCCGCCCAACTGGGCGCCGCCCGCCACCGGTACCGGGAACTCGCCGCCGGCCAGGAAACTCGCCTCTTCACCCGACACCGCGACGAGATTGGGCTCGGCGAGGATACGCAGGAGGTTGTTCTGACGCAGCGCCTGGACGAAAGCGTCCAGGTAGACCGATCCGATCTGCCCGGCGGCAAAGAGCGTCACCGAGGGGCTGATGCTTCGATCCAGGTCGAATCCCTGCGGCGCGGGCGTGTCACCGGCACCCGGCACCTTGAACTGGTTCAACGGATTGACCTGCCCGATGTTCGAGCCGCCGATGAAAGATCCGGCGGCCATCATGCCGTTGATGCCCAGGGCCGTCGTCGCCGCCCGCGATACCTCGGCGAAGCGCACGTGCAGCATCACCTGCTGCCCGCCGGACACTTCCAGCAGATTCAGCACCTTGCCGCCGAAAGGTCCGGCCACCTGCACCGCCTGCTGGGCTGTTGTCAGGTTCGGCACGCGGCCGCGCAGCACGATCGTGCCCTTCACATCGGCGGCCTCGATCGCCAGTCCCGGGAACATCAGTTTCAACTGCTGCTGAAGGGCCGCCACATCGGATGCGACAAAGACATCCACCATCTGCGACCGGTTGTTGTCGTCGATCAGAACCAGTTGAGTCATCCCGGCCTTCTTCGCGGTCACCAGCAGCGTCGTCGGCCCGACCGGATTCACATCGACGATCTCCGACTCGGCGACGCTGACAGTCCGATAGGGCCTGCTTGTGGTCAGCAGCAGGCTCTTGCCGGCCATGAGCCGCAAAGCCCCGCCCTCCAGCCCATGCGAGATCAGCGCTGCGCCGGCCGGCTCGGCGGATCCGGCGTCGGCGGCGCGGGCGGCGCCCACGGCCACAACGAATAGCGCAAGCGCCCACCGGCATGCCAACGATCGCCAGTTGATGTTCATGTCACGCTCCTCCCGCCGTGAATCCGTTGCACTGACCGCTTCGCCGGGCCCGTCGCGATCCCGCGGACTGGCGGGCAACAGTCGCTACTCCTGGCCCAATACCTCCGTCGGACCTCCGGTCAGTTCGCTGTCCTTGATCGAAACCGGCCCGATCGGTATCTCCACCTGCGTCACCTTGCCGTTGCGAATCACCTCCACCACGCGTGTCTCAGGCGTCCTGGGCGCCGCAATCTGCTGCGGAACCGGATGCGGTGACAGTGGCTGTGTCGCGGGAGCAGGCTGCCTCGCCAGCACCGGCTCGGGTTCGGCGCGGCTTCCGCCAAGCAGTTCGGCCACGGTGATGCCCTCCGACGGCACAGGTTGATCGTCCAGCGCGTTCCGAAGAACGAGCCTGACGCGCCCGGCACTGCTCGCCAGGTCGATCGCCTCGGCTTCGCGCGGCCGGACCAACAGCGTGACGCTGGTCGCCCGCGCCGCATCGTCCCGGTCGCTCTTGCTTGAAAGAGAGACTCTCCCCCCCACTGCCAGCACGCGGGCGTTCTCGATGATGCGCCTTGCAACCGGCTGGCGCAGACGCTCGTCCTGCATGGTTGAAACCACGTCCACCCGGCAGCCTGGAACCAGGAGTCCCGCCACGCCGCTACTCTCGTTGATCTCGACACTGATCGCGCAGAAGCCGGCCGGGATCATCGCCGACGCTCCCGCGGTCGCGCCGGTCGGTGCCAGCAGCGTTTCCACGATCGCCTGCCCCTTCACGACCGGATGAATCACCACGCGACCAACCAAGTCTGCCTCGTTGGCAAACGAGTTGCGCGGGTAGTTCTCGACGGGCGCAACGGCCATGGCCAGGTCGTCAGCCACGATCGCATGGCCCGGCTCCATGTCCTGACGGGCCACGACCAGCCGAGTGAACCGGCCCTGGTTGATCCCCGCCGACTGCGCCCGGATGAGCAGGTCGCGGCCGGCCTTGGCCGCCACCAGACCCAGGAAGACCGCAAGCACCAGCGGAATCCACGTCTTCCAATGCATAGAACCCTCGAAAGGCACAATGTGTCCCACTGTTCAATTCGGTTGAGCGGGATTTGTGGTTTAGAGAGGATCTGCCAGAAAAGCAGATCATTCCGGGCAGCTCGCTATTCGCGCCGCATGACGACCGCCGCCCGAACCGGTTTATCGGAGCTGATCAGCCCCAGCGGCCTGAGTCCCACCGCTCCCCACGAGCACTGCACGGTCACGGACACGTTGGCACCCGCCGGTGCGGCACCCACATTGGCCGGGACCGTAGCAACCGAATACCCAGACCCCGACAGGCCGTATGCACTCATTGCGCTGCTGACGGCAGCGTTCACATCGGCATTGGTTGCGGAGCTGATGATCGCCGCCCGCGCACCCTCCCTGGCCGCGCCCTTGAGGCTGTGCTGGACATAGAAAAAGTGCGCGAATTCCACCGTGCCAAACGACAGCGCCAGCAGTATCGGCAGCACCAGGGCCGCTTCCAGGATCGTGTTGCCGCGACGGGTGCGAACGGCATTCATGCGATCCCCCACGCGAACACGACCAGGAGCGTCGCCAGCAGAACCGGCACGGCGTAGGGCATTGGCCGGTCCACGCTGCGGAACGCCGAACCCGCGGCTTTGGCCTGATCCACGCCCAGTACGCGAACGTGGGCCAGGTTCATCAGCAGAGCAAGGCAGTTGCGCCAGAGTGTTTGCAGTCGCCCGGCCCAGGCGCACTGCATGAGGACGATGGCCAGCCCTACAAGCTTTTCCACCACGAATATCCAGAAGACCGCCGGCCCGACCCACGCCCCGATTCCCGCCAGCAGTTTCACATCCCCCCCGCCGACGGCTCCGAGCGCGAACAATCCGAACGTCAGCCCGAACCCCGCGGCAAGTCCCAGCAGCGCCGTAACCGGTCCAACGCTGCCGTGGGGAGTGCAGCTCTGGGCCAGGCCGGTGGCCGCGATCATCAGCGTAAGCCAGTTGGGGATTCGACGGCAGCGCAGGTCGATCGTCGCCGCCAAAACCAGCAGCACCGTGAGCGGTGCGAACGTGATCAGACGCTCCGGGCCCATTGTGACATCCATGCGCGGCGGTCCCGCCCCGTGTCGGCATACTCGGCGGAGCGGGACCCCCGTGCCCTCAGGACAGCCGTCGTTACAGGCCGTCGCTGACAGCGTTCCACTTGGCCAGCACCTTGGTGCCGACGGTGCCGATGACGGCGATGGCGGCGACAACGATCAGGCCGGCGATCAGCGCATACTCCAGCACCTCTCCGCCATGGTCATCCTTCAGCAGCTTCGAAAGCAAAGACTTGAGCATAACCCTCTCCAGCAAGAACCGCGACGATCCCTTCGTGCTCCTGGCACTGCTGATCCCGACCGTCGTCGGCGGAACACGAACGCAGGCGCAACCGGCGCCGCGGCGGCGCGCCCGCACCACCGCGCCGACAGGCCATTCGCGGCCGGGTTTGTCTCGGACGCGCAAAGTCTGCCGACTGCCTTCGTTTCATCGGAACCCCGGCGGGCCGACTTAATTTGAGCCGCCGCCTGCCCACAGTTGCGGCGTCCGATAGTGCTCGTGAAATACCGCACGATTTCACTTGTGAATTAAATCACGATCGTTATACTCCGAATTAGGAGCGACAAGTCCTATGAAAAAGACGGGAAAGACCAAGTCGAAGAAAACGGGGGGAAAGAAGAAATCCGCAAAGCAGGCGATGATGCAATGCGACTCGCTGATCGCCGCCATCAAGGGCATCCAGCGGGCGCTGGAGATGACCGGCGACGGCGGCAAGGGACAGGCTCCGTGCAGGAAGATCCTTGCAGAACTTGGAAGGGTTCGCAAGAACGTCTGCACCCACATCTCCCTGAGCGAGGGCCCCGAAGGATTGCTCAGCCGCGTTGATGTCGAGATCCCGCGCCTGTCGACCTGGGTTCGCAAGCTCCGCGCCGAGCACCGCTCCATGGAGCAGCAGGTGGCGAAGCTGGACGCGGCCCTGGTCAAATGCAGGGGTTCTGCCACTCCGCGCACGCTCAAGAGCATCCGCGACAAGGCGGCCGCCTTGCTGGAGGTGCTGGAGTCGCATCAGGAGAAAGGCACGGAGCTGGTGTTTGAGGCATACCTCTCCGATGTGGGAACAAAGGATTAACACGGCGGACGATCGAGGATACAACAGAGAGGATGGATGGTGGCGGATCGTGCGGGCCCTGGCCGGCGGTCTTGCATCGTCTGTTCTCTTTTCTTTGGCGGTCGCCTCTCTGCCGGTGAATCCATTATGCAGCTTCACCCCATCGACTGGATCATCGTCGTCGTCTCGGTCACCATCTGTTTCCTGCCGGCACTGCTGTTCGCCCGCCGCGCCGGCAGCAGCACCGTCGAGTACTTCACTTCCGGGCGGGCGGCCCCCTGGTGGCTGATCGGCCTGTCGATGGTCGCCACGACGTTCTCCACCGATACCCCCAACCTGGTGACCAACCTGGTGCGCGAGAACGGGGTGGCCAACAACTGGCAGTGGTGGGCCTTTCTGCTTACCGGCGTAACGACCGTTTTCTTCTATGCCCGGCTCTGGCGGCGCTCGGGCGTCATGACGGACCTGGAATTCTACGAACTGCGCTATTCAGGGCGCCCCGCCCGTTTTGTCCGGGGGTTCCGCGCCATTTACCTGGGCTTGTTCTTCAACTGCGTCATCATGGCCAGCGTCAACCTCGCGGCATGCAAGATTGCCAACATCATGCTGGGACTGTCCATGACCAAGGCCCTGGTGATCTGCGGCCTGATCAATGTCTTCTTCGCGGCGACCTCCGGACTCTGGGGCGTGCTGGTCATCGACATGATCCAGTTCGGCATCGCCTTGTCCGGGTCTTTCGCGGCCGCGTGGTTCGCCCTGCAGCAGCCGCAGGTCGGCGGGCTGGCCGGGCTGGCCTCCCGCCTTGATCCGAAGACCCTGGCCCTGCTGCCGGACTTTGGCAACTGGGAATTGACGCTGTCCATCCTGATCATCCCCCTGGCCGTGCAATGGTGGTCGGCATGGTATCCGGGATCGGAGCCGGGCGGAGGCAGCTATGTCGCCCAGCGCATGCTGGCCGCCCGCAGCGAGCGCGACGCCCTCGGCGGAACGCTGCTGTTCAACGTCGCCCATTACGCCCTGCGTCCGTGGCCATGGATCATCGTGGCGTTGTCATCCATGCTTGTGTATCCAACCCTCGACCATATCCGCGAAGCGTTCCCCCACGTCGATCCGCGGATGATCGGCCACGACATGGCCTATCCGGCCATGCTCAGGTTCCTGCCGGTCGGATTCATGGGCTTGATGGTTGCGGGGCTGCTGGCCGCCTATGTCTCGACCATCATCACCCACCTGAACTGGGGAACATCCTACATCGTGCATGACTGTTACCAGCGTTTCATCCGGCCCGGCCGCAGCCCCAGGCACTACGTGATGGTCGGACGGCTGGTGACAGGACTGCTCATGGTCGCCGCCTCGCTGTTGACCTACAAGCTGGAAACGGCCCGCGCGAGTTTCGCCCTGCTGATCCAGATCGGCGCCGGCACCGGCCTGATCTACCTGCTTCGCTGGTTCTGGTGGCGGATCAACGCCTGGAGCGAAATCGCGGCCATGGCCAGTTCATTCATCGTTTCGGCCGCCTTGTTCATCGCCGATCAGAACCAGGTGAAGATACCCGGGCATGTGGGCCTGCTGCTGACGGTGGGGATTTCCACCGCGGCATGGCTGACGGTCACATTCCTGACGCCACCGGTGGATCGCGCGGTCCTGGAGCGGTTCTACGATCAGATTCGACCGGCCGGCCCGGGCTGGGCCGCAGTTCGCGACGCGGCCGGATTGCCAGCGTCCAGCGACAGCGTGAGCGATGCACTGATCGGGTGCCTACTGGGATGTGGGCTGGTGTACGGGGCGCTGTTCGGAACCGGAAGTCTGCTTTATGGGCGGGCAACCATCGGCCTTGTCTGGGCAGTCGTTTTCCTATGCAGTGCGGCAGGGCTGGTCTGGCTGCTGCCCAGGATCTGGAAATCGTCGCCGGCACGGGAACCGTCGCAGGTCAGGGCACGATAAGCGGGACCCAGCCCACTGGGACAGGCCATGAAAAAGGGCCGCCCCTCCGGGTCGGCCCCTCCGCGTCCTTGCGGATGTGCGGTGCATCGGCCTCTGGCACGCCATCAGGTTATCGGGGAGTCAGTAAACGACTGCCATTGCGTCCTCGATCGCCTCGATGACCTGCCGGACATGGAAGGGCTTGCGCAGGAAACCGTCGAATCCCGTGGCAAGCAGCCCCTTGCTCTCCTCCTCGGTCATCTTGCCGCTGATTGCGATGATCTTGGTCAGCTGCAGGTCGGGATTGCCCTTGACCTGCCTGGCCACCTCCCGCCCGTCAATATCCGACAGGTGCATGTCGAGAAGGATCACGTGCGGGCGGAAGCGCTCGGCCGTCACCCCGGCGGCAAACCCGCCCTTGGCCACCTCCACCTCGTACTTGGCCTCATCCTCGAGGATCTTCTCAAGCACCTCGACGATATCCTGCTCGTCATCGACGATCAGCACGCGCGTGGCGCCGGTCATCAGGCCGTTCAGGGGCATGTTGTGCTGCTTCATGAAGCGGATGAGCTGGTTGAGCGGAATTCGGCGGTCCTTGCTGCCGGGGATGCGGTAGCCGCGGAGCGCCCCGGAATCGAACCACTTGCTCACCGTCCGCGGCGCGACATTGCAGATCCGCGCAACTTCACCGGTGGTCAGCACGTCTTTCATCTTGGTTGTCATCTGCTCTCCCGTCACTTCTCGACTTCGATTCCCAGGCCGCCCTTTCTCGGTGCAGGACCGGCCATCGCGGTTTGCAGGCCCGCATCATCTATATCGACACCCCGCCTGAGCGCTTTAGAGCGTGTGCGCCGATTGTGCCGACGCGCGCACGGCGGCCGCTGCGCCCATCCGACAAGGCGAGCGTTATCGGACGCGTTGGCCCTCTAAAGCTCGCGTTTTGAGCATCGGATGCGTGCCAGGAGGCGTGCGACGGGCCTTGCCGTGGCATAACAACCAGCACGCGAAGTCTCCGAGTGGCGAGGGCGAGAGGCAGCGACGATCAGGGGCCAGGGACGACATCCTCGACATCGACATAAATTATTTTTGCAGCTATACTTACGATCGATGCTTTTTCGTCCGCCCAGTAGCCTTTCCATGTCGTTTCTGCGATAATGACCGGTTGTGATTTCCCCCGCGGTCAGAGGAAGTTCTCTGGCCGAGATGATACGGCTTTGGGGGGCGGGCCGAGTTGCACGGACGATCGGTCCGGCGGTTTTTCTGGAGTGATTCTTCATGGCTGAACAGAAGCCTTTGGAGCAGGCGACTGCCTCCCAGAATGGCGACTACAACGAGAGCGCAATCCAGGTGCTGGACGATGTGGAACACGTCCGCAAGCGGCCGGGCATGTACATCGGCGACACGACGCCGCGCGGCCTGCACCACCTGGTTTACGAGATCGTGGACAATTCGATTGACGAGGCGATGGCCGGTTATGCCAAGTCCATCCTTGTCAAGATCAACGCCGACGGTTCGGTGAGCGTGGTCGATGACGGCCGCGGCATTCCCGTGGGCATTCACCCCGAGGCGAAGGTTTCGACGCTGGAGGTCGTGCTTGGAACCCTGGGGGCGGGGGGCAAGTTTGAACACGACGGCAATTCGGCCTACCGGGTTTCGGGGGGCCTGCACGGCGTGGGCGCTTCGGTGGTCAACTTTCTCTCCGAATGGCTTGAAGTGGAGGTGGCCCGCGACGGCAAGGTCTGGCACATGGAATTCGAGCGAGGCCGCAAGTCCAGCGAACTGAAGGAAATCGGCACCCGCAACAAGACGGGCACGAAGGTGACCTTCAAGCCCGATTCGCAGATCTTCCCGGTGACGGACTTCAACTACGACACGCTGGCCTCGCGCATGCGTGAACTGGCGTATCTGAACGAAGGGCTGCACATCGTCATCGAGGATGAACGCACGGGCAAGCGCGAGGAGTTCAAGTACACGGAGGGACTGGTGGAGTTCATCCGCCACATGAACGAGGGCAAGCAGGCGCTGCATCCCAATATCATCTACTTCAGTAAGGAAGACCCGCAGACGCGCCTGATCGTCGAGGTGGCCATGCAGTACAACGACGGCTACAACGAGACGATCCTCTCCTTCGCCAACAACATCAACACCCACGAGGGCGGCACGCACCTGTCGGGCTTCAAGACGGCCCTGACCGGCACGATGAACCGCTACGCGGAGAACGCGGGACTGATCAAGGATCTGCGTCCCACCGGCGACGACCTGCGCGAAGGGCTGACGGCGATCGTGAGCGTCAAGGTGCCTGAGCCCCAGTTCGAGGGACAGACCAAGACCAAGCTGGGCAACAGCGAAGTGGAAGGATTTGTCTCGTCCGTGGTGACCGAGTGGCTCGGCCGCTACCTGGAGGAGAACCCGCGCGAGGCCAAGACAATCATCGAGAAGGGCGTGCTGGCGGCCGAGGCCCGGGAGGCGGCGCGGAAGGCTCGCGAACTGACCCGGCGCAAGAACAGCCTTGAAGGGGGCGGCCTGCCGGGGAAGCTCGCCGACTGCCGATCCAAGTCCAACGAGGAAACCGAGCTGTTCCTGGTGGAAGGAGACTCGGCTGGCGGATCGGCCAAGGGAGGCCGCGACTCCAACATCCAGGCGATCCTTGCGCTTCGCGGCAAGATCCTCAACGTTGAAAAGGCCAACCTCGTGAAGATGCTGGGCCACGAGGAAATCCGCACGATCATCAGCGCGATGGGGTGCGGGATCCGCGAGGAATTTGACGAGTCCAAGCGCCGGTACGGCAAGATCATCATCATGACCGACGCCGACGTGGACGGCAGCCACATCCGTACCCTGCTGCTGACGTTCTTCTTCCGCCACATGCAGGAGCTGATCAAGGCCGGGCGCGTGTATGTGGCCCAGCCGCCGCTCTACCAGGTGACCCGAAAGAAGAAGAGCGAGTACGTACTCAACGAGCGGGCGATGCGCCAGACGCTCACGGAACTCGGGCTGGAGAGCACATCGCTGGTGATCCGCGACGAGGACGGCAGCGAGGCCAGGCGCCTTTCCGGGGACGAGCTGCGCCGCGTGGTTGACCTGCTCAACAAGCTGGAGGACCTGATCAAGGTGATTCAGCGGCGCGGGATCGATTTTGCGGAGTTCCTGTCCAAGCGGGATTCGGCCGGGCGGCTTCCGCTGTACCGGGTGGTCGTCGAGGGCGAGGAGATGTTCTTCCTCTCGACCCAGGAGCGGGACCAGTGGCTGCTGGATGAGAACGTGATCGTGGATGACGAGGAAATGACCAAGGTGCAGGGCGCCACCAGCGGCCATGCCGAGGAGGCACAGGGCGCCCGGCGCGTCCAGAAGAACCAGGAGCTTCACGAGGTCAAGGAACTGGAGAAACTCTTCACGCAGCTCCAGAGCGTGGGCCTGTCCATGGATGATTACTACCTGACGCAGGAGGAATCGGTCAGCGGGGAAAAGCTTGCGACCAAGTACGCGCTGGTGAACGAAAGCCGCACGATCGACATCGCGGGAGTGAGCCAGATCCTGCCGGAGATCCTCAAGATCGGCCGGGAGGGAATCGAGATCAAGCGTTTCAAGGGCCTGGGTGAAATGAACGCCGAGGAACTTTGGGAGACGACGCTTGATCCCTCCAAGCGGGTGCTGTTGCGCGTGACGATGGAGCAGGCGACCGAGGCCGAGCAGATGTTCAGCATCCTGATGGGAGAGAATGTCGAGCGGCGGCGACAGTACATCGAGGAGCATGCGCTGGAAGTGAAGAACCTGGATGTGTGATTATCGCGGGCATGCGGCCGCAAGACCCGATCCCGCCCTTCCACAAACCCGGTTCCCCAGGCGAATGGCACGCGCGTTCAACGACCCCCCTGGACAGAACGGAACGTGATGATGCGTCAGACCTTGGCCGGCGCGGACGATTCGGACGCCCGAGTGCGCAGCAGTTCCATCTTCTCGCGCACTTCCAGGGCCATGCGGCTGTTGGGAAACTCGGTGCTGATGGTTTCCCCCAGCCGCACCGCATCCATCCAGGCGTGTTCCTTGACTGCCTGGGCAAACTGCTGACCCAGCAGGAGCAGGCGGTCCTTGAACAGCTGCCGAGCCTGGTCCTGCATGCTTTGCGCCTCGGCCGGGGTCAGATAGAGGTCCAGTTGCTTGAGGATGTCGATCCCCCCGTCGATGTCGTGCCGCGTCACCGCCTCGGTGAAGCGTTCCTGGAGCTGTTTCTTGAACTGCTGCCGCCGATTCTCAACATCCTGCGGCAGATGCGAAGCCTGCTCGTCATCGGGGAACTGCCTTGCCAGTCGCTCGGCCTCGCGCATCGCCTGGGTCCACATTTCGGCCCGGCAGTGCTTGTCGATCACGGCCAGCCCCTCATCGACCGCCCGGCGCGTTTCGATCTCCTTCTGCTGGAAGATTTCCTCCCGGATGCGGTCGGCCTCGGCCTTGTATCCGAAGAGCGTCTCGATTTCGTTGGCCAGAACCAGGGCCGCATCCCAGTCCTTCCGCGCGGTCTCCTCGCGAATCGCCCCGCGCAGCGCTTCGCGGTCTTTCTCGCGGAAGGCGATTGCCTTGGCACGCTCGCTGATCAGCTGCTGCTCGGCAATCTGGTGCAGCAGCACGGTGACCTGCTGAAGCCGTTCATGAATGGGCGCGAGCTGCGCTTCGGCCCGGGATGCGGCTTCCCGATGCAACGCCTGCGAATGCGCCGCCACCGTCCACATCAGCGCCACGAGGAACGCCACAACGCACCCGGCCGCCAGCACCGACCACTGGCGCGTCGGCTGGGCCGCAAGATAGATGCCCCAGGCGATCACGCCCAGCGCCAGAACCAAGAGGACCGGATACGGCCAGAAAAAGGAAGTGGGTTTTCGCTGTTCCACATGAACCTCGACTGGAACTTCGACGGTGCTGCCCGCGCCTTGTGGGGTTGGAGTGTAAGCCCCGACGCGGCGGGCGTCAACGCGGGATCAACCTGGAGTGTTGTACCGGAGTAGAAGTGTCACCCCATAGCCGAAATAGAAGTGTCACCCCC
>Ga0209381_1001776_pt1 | contig 31651 bp, 30 predicted proteins | sample DewCreD2012metaG_FD_184111 | JGI IMG/M metagenome (GOLD analysis project Ga0209381, IMG submission 184111) | Hot spring sediment bacterial and archeal communities from British Columbia, Canada, to study Microbial Dark Matter (Phase II) - Dewar... ...
TATATATTTATGAAATATAATTTGAATAAAATTTATTGAATGTTAAAAATTTCTATGACTCTAATGTAATAATGATTTAATAATATTAAAATTTATTTATTTCTTGTTGGTTTTTATTTGTTTTTTAACTTTTTCTTTTTCACTTAAAGATAACTTATTATACTCTTTATATATTTTTTTTAATTCTACTCTTTCTTTTGCAGGCAATTTTTTCCATTCTTTATATTTTTTTATTAATAATTTTTTCATTTGTGGTGATAACTTATTCCATTCTTCATATGCTTTTATTATTCTATCCTTTTGCCATGGTGGCATTGTTTTGTATTTATTATAATTATTAATCAGCCATGCTTTTTGTTGTGGTGGAACTTTTTTCCATTCCTTAAATACTTTTTTTAATCTCTGCTTTTCAGAATAAGATAATTTTTTCCATTTTTCCAAAGATAATTTAAATGCTTCATCTTCTATAATACCGGTAGGCACGGGTGTTAAATTATTCTGTGTTTTACCTGCTATCCATCCAGAAAAAATAATCAAAGATAAAAAAATTAGAAATACTTTTTTCATTGTTATGCCTCATTTTTTTTCATTACTTATATCTTCAAAAAATTCAAAATTAGCCAAAATATCATAGTTTTCAAACAAATCCAGATTATTTATTAATTCTGCATCAATTTTTTCTTCTCCCTGTATGTTCTTTTCTGAAATTTTATGATTGTTTGTTTTATAGATAAAAAATATACTTGCAAGAAAAAGAATACAGAAACAAAAAATCAGGACAAATTTATACTTTTTAACAAAATTCATAAATTTACTCCTTTTTTATTTATCTCTTTATAAAAATCAAGCCGCTCCAACAACTCCATATTTTCAAGCAAGCCGATATTTTCTATAATAATTTTTTCTTTGTTTAACTCCTGGTTTTTTTTATATTGGATTCCACCTAATGTAATGCAAAACACCAAAAAAATTGTTAAAACCGCAGCTGTTAAGACACGTCTTGTCGTAAATAACAGTTTAAATATTTTTATTATTTCTTTCTTTATATCAATTTTTTGTGTTGCTCTTTTTATTATTTCTTTACGTTCCATTTCCCACACATCTTCTGAAAAATTTACTTTTAACATCCCTGTGATAAGTGAGTTTGTCTTTTTATAGTCATCAACTATTTTCCAGCATTCAGGACATATTTCTATATGTTCTTTTACTTTTTGAGAAATTTCTGTATCAAGTTCTTCGATACTGTAATCCAATAATTTATCTCTGAAAAATTCACATTCTTTTTTCATTATTATCGTCCTTTCAACATATTAGTTAGTTTTTCCATTGCCCTGTTTAAATGGGACTTTACTGTGCCTTCTGAAATTCCTATTAAACCTGCTATTTCTCTTATTTTCAGTCCTTCAAGATTCTTTAATACATATATCTGTCGCTGTGTATCTGTCAAATCATTTAATCCCTGTCTTACTTTTTCTTCTAACATTTTTCTGTCAAAATCCTCTTCTATATTTATCATATCTTTAACTTCATAACTTCTCTTATTATCATCGTCATTCATATCTGAAAAATTGATAGTTTCTCTTTTTTTTGCTTTTTCTCTTCTAACATAATCATAAAACGCATTCATTACTATTCTGTAAAGGTAAGTCCAGAAACTACTTTCCTGCCTGAAATTTTTTATGTTTTTTATAACCTTTACAAATGCATCCTGTGAAACATCCCATGCAGTATCATAATTCATACACATTCCATAAATCATATTATAAACTCTTTTTTGATATTTTTTTATAAGCTCTTCCATTGCAATCAAAGAGCCATTTTTAATATCATTTATGATTTCTTTATCTTCTCTGATATTCATTTTTCACCTTATTTGACGCAGTAAAAACAATTTTGATTACATAAAATATCTATAATATTTTCCACATAATTAAAGCATTATCTTTGTTTTCGTAGTATTTTTCGCGTTTCCCTTTGACAATAAATCCAAATTTATTATAAAGATTTATTGCAGCTGTATTTGTTTCTCTTACTTCAAGTGTTATTCCATAAATTTTTCTTTTTATTGCTTCTGCTTCAATTCTTTTTATAAATCCGCTTGCAATGCCTTTTTTCCTGTAATTTTGTGCAACCGCGAGATTAAGTATATGTATATAATCAATAATAATATTTGCACAGACATATCCGCAGATATTCCCGATTTCTTCATCTTCTGCAACCCAGAAAAGACCTGCGCCAATCATTGATTTTGAAAGTTCACACACAAAAGCAATTTCGCCCCATGGACTTGGAAAAGATACTTTTTCAATCTCCAGAATTTTATCAATATCACTTTTTTTTGCATTACGATAAATTATCATTTAAATCAAATATGTTTTTGTTTCCTTTGTCAATGTGATTTTATAATCTTTAATAAGTTTAATTTCTCTTTGAATATTTTTTTCATATTCCGGCTTTATATGATAAATATAAATTTTGGGTTTTATATTACCCATCTTTTTTAATTGGAGCAACAGCGTAGATGGAACAAGATGCCCGCTTTTTTCAGCAAGTGATATTAAATTATTTGGATATGCTGTTTCAACAAATACAGCTTTTAATTTATTTCCGAGTTTTTTGGCTTCAATCCAGATTTCATCTGTTTCTTTTGTATCACCGCTGTATAAAATATACTTATTTCCGCTGCCTATAATAAAACCGTTGGTCGGTACTGTATGATTAACCGGTATAAGTTTTACTTTATATCCACCAACATCATGCCATTTATGAAAATGAAGTGGCTTATATTCAAATACAAAATTACCCGAAAAATTCTTAATTTTTGTAAAATCAGGCCATATAATTCCATTCATAATATAATTTCTTAAAGATTCAATTGTAAAAGCCGAACCATAAATATTTATACTTTTGGATTTATTACTTGTTATATTTACTCCAAAAAATGGTATGGCACCTATATGGTCAAGGTGTGGATGAGATAATAAAATCTGTTTTATTTTTCTTTGAGCATTTATATTTGCAGTTAATGCAATTGTGCCTGCATCTATTAAAGTATCATTATTCAATAAAAAGCCTGTATTGTTTTTCCCTGGCAATTGCCCACCATAACACCCCAATACTTTTATTTTCATTTACGCCTCCTCTCTTGTGCCTATGGCATTGTAATATAAAATTCCGCCAATATTTATATTTTTTTGAAATCTTATATAATCAATGTATTTTTGTATATCTTTTTCAGGAACAATTATATATCTTTTTTTCTCAATACTTTCGGCATTTATTCTTATATTTATATTTTTATCCGCAATAATCAATTGTCTGTTTTGAAAATAAATATATACTTCTGTTGAATTAAGAATAATATTGTATTTGTTATCCTGAAATTGTTCCCTTATTTCAAATAACAAATTAACTATTTTTTTAATTTCAATTTCACTTAAAAAGATTACAACAATATCTTTTTCATTGATAATTTTAATAAAAAACTCTTTTGATGTATTATATATCATATTTTTTATTTTATCAAAATAATTTTTAATTAAACTTATATTTTCCACAACTTCATTTGAAAAATTAATATAAACAACAAATGTCTGAAACCATGTGTTCATTGTTTTAATATCTATATTTTTACTTATAATATGGTTTAAGGATTTCTCATAAATATAATCTTTTAAAACATCTGCCCGTGCATTATATTCTATGGCTAAATTAAAAATTTTAAAATAATAAACAGAAAAAAATACAATAAAATTAACTAATGAAAAAAGTACAAAATCAATATAAATATGATTATTTAATAATAAAAAGGTTGAAATAATTATAAATATTTCCATAAGTATCATAAATGCAAACCCATAACTAAATTTTAATAATTTATAAAACATCACAAATAAAATAAATAATATAAAAGCAATAAAATAATTTAATACCGATGAATAGTTTACATAAATATTCTGAAGCATGCTTGATATTAACATTGCCAAACTTATCATTGTTTGCTCGCTGATATTTTTACTCTTAACTATAATAATCTTATCGTTTATTACATTTGCAGGAAGATTTAAAAATTCGTTTAAGTTATATATTTTGTTTTTTTCATTATTCTGATATATAATTATTTCTCCTGATTTTGAAACAGGTGCTTTTACAATCGTTCCTATCTTTAATACATTATCAGAATAATTTATACTTTTCTTGTTTAATCCATAATATTTTCTTATTGCTTCAACAGCAATATTGGTAATTACACAATCATTAAAATTATAAAGCAAAGGAATTTTATAAGGATAATATTCAAAATTTTGATAAAACCCGATATCTGAAACACTCTGCCATATCTTTTGACTGTTCACTTTTATATAATTAAATTTTTTTAGGTTTAATTTTATATCCGATGTCTTAAAATATTTGAATACACACGGTTCAACCCCGGGTTCTGTTTTCATCTTTAAATTATCCAGAAACCCTGTAAGTATAATATTTGGTGTTTCTGCTAATTTAAAAATAAATTCTTTATATTCGTCCTGTGTTTTTTTTATTTCATCAGAAGTTAAACTTTCAACATAATCGCCAATTTTAATATTAAACAACTGAGGTAAAATAACTGCTATTGAATTATCTGCTTTTGATATTACAGCAAATAAATTATTATAATCATTCAATGAAAATTCATCATTAATAAAAATAATTTTTTTTGTATTTATTTTATCCGGGATAAACTTTTGAAATTGTATAAAAAAAAATGATTTTAGTGATTCGTTATATTTGAAATACAGAAAAAAACAAAAAAATATAAAAAGGATAAAAATTATTTCCCTTAATTTTTTCACTTTTATTAACTTTCGCCAAATACCTTTTTCATTTCAAGATAATGTTTGTATTTTTCAATGTTTGCTGAACTTGAAACAATAATTGTGTCACCAGAAATTGCAACCACCTTTGCTTTTTCCATAGAGGATAATATTTCATGTAATTTATCTTTATAATCCTCCATACCTGTTTGTTCTATTAAAGTTTTTAAAGCAAGCGGTGAATTATCTCCATTTTTATTTACGTGTATTAATAACGCATTTACAACTCGCATATTATAGTCCTTTGTAGTTAAATTTTGTAATTGCTCATTCATTGCACGCAAACGCGCACTCATATTTTTTAATATCTTTTTTACTATTTTTGCATTTCTCTGCATCTGCTGTTCAAACAAATCCTCATCCAAAACAATACAAATAGTATCTTCTGCTGCAATTGCTGATGCTGACCTGGGACCTTTATCAATTACAGCCATTTCTCCAAAAAAATCACCGGGCCCCAATGTTATCAGTATCTTTTCTCCTTCATCTGTTTTTTTAGTAATATTAACTTTTCCACTATGAATTATGAACATTTCTTCTCCATGGTCGCCTTCTTTAAAAATATATTGGCCCCTTTCATATTTTCGTCCATATTGATTTACTATATCATCTTCAGTTACCATCTAAATCCTCCTGAATAAATATCTTTAACTTTTATATTATAATACAATAATATTTTTTAGTTGTCAATTTTAATTAAAAATATGTCGTATCCCCTCAGTTGTAGGTTCTTATAAAATCTCCCCTGCCCCTCTTTTATACCGTAAAATTCACTTCGTTCATCACGGCACTTTGAAAGAGGGGCAATCACTTATCTTCTTTTCAATCTGCAATCAGCAATTGGCATTCGGCAATGTAGTTATCTCCCTCCCCACTTTTATCCTCTCCCCGCAGGCTGTCCATTACCCATATCTTTATCTATATAATAAGAAGCAGGTATATCCTGATTTTTGAGGAAAATTACGGGTGATTCGCAGTGTTGTCTAGTTTACTTACTCCCAATTTTAACGCCCTTCTTAATCCTATCTAAGGGATGTTGCGTAAGCTTCGCCTACTTTTGACTGCAAATTTTTTGCCCGACTTTTCCTCAACCGTTTTTTACGAAAAAATCAGTGGGGTATACCTGCTTCTTGATGCTTATGGGTAATGGACAGTTTCTAAAGGGAGATTAAGAGGTATTACAATATGTCCTATATGTCCTATACGTCCTATACGTCCTATATTATACTTAAATGCTCTAATAAAATCTTTACACCTATAAAAATAAGTATTAATCCACCTATTATTTCTGCCCTTTTTCCAATAATATCGCCTGCTTTTTTTCCAATCAAAAAACCAATTGCAGTAAAAACAAAAGACATTGCGCCTATTATAAAAGCAGGATAAAAGACATTAGAATTAATCAATGAAAATGACACACCAACAGCCAAAGAATCTATTGATGTTGCAAAAGAAAGTAAAATAAGCATCTTAAAAGAACTGTAATCACTTATTTGTTCCTGTTCTTTTTCAAAACCTTCTTTTAGCATTTTTATTCCAACAAAACAAAGTAATAAAAACGCTATCCAGTGGTCAAAATTTAATATGTAATTTTTAAAAAAAGCAGTTCCAAAATAACCTGCAATAAACATAATAAATTGAAAAAAGCCAAAAAGAAAAGCCATAATCAGGGGTGTAAATTTTTTAATCTTTTTTGTGCCTGTTCCTGTTGAAACAGCAACAGCAAAACAATCCATTGCAAGGCCTATGGCAATGCCTGAAATCATAATAATATCCATATCTCCTCCTTTCTTCACCGGACATCCTCACCGAACATCAGTATCAAACATGCTTACTAAACATCCTTTGCGAAAATTCTTGTCGCATATCTTTACCAAACATATTTAGCGAACATTCCTTTTTGAATATCCTCTTCAAACATTTTTTAATTGCTTTAATATATCATATTTTGTAAAATTTATAAAAGATTTTGTGGGGCAGTAGCTCAGTTGGGAGAGCACAGCGTTCGCAACGCTGGGGTCGGCGGTTCGATCCCGCTCTGCTCCACCATCCCGTAAAATGAAATCCTTCGGATTTCATCACGGGATTGTATCCTTTAAAATAAAATTTATTTGAAACTCAAAGATGCACAAAGTGAATTTTTAAATGAATATATAAAAATTTGTTTTTTGAAATTTTTACACTTTTATTACATTGATCCATTTTCTATTTTTGATTTTCCAATCTGCGGAGAGGTGGCTGAGTGGTCGAAAGCGTCCGACTCGAAATCGGATATACCTTTTATGGTATCGCGAGTTCAAATCCCGCCCTCTCCGCCATCCCGTAAAATGAATTCCTTCTAAAATCACGAGCATATAAAGAAAGCACCGAGTAATTACAATTGAAATTAAATTAAAATTATGGAATAATTTTAAAAAAAGCGCCCGTAGCTCAGTGGATAGAGCACTTGACTACGAATCAAGGTGCCGCAGGTTCGACTCCTGCCGGGCGCGCCATTTTATTAAAAAGGTAAATTATGCAACATACTTATTTTATGCAACAGGCATTAAAAGAGGCGCAAAAGGCATATAAAAAAGACGAAGTGCCTGTTGGGGCTATAATTGTTAAAAACAAAAAGATAATTGCAAGAGCACATAATTTAATTAAAACAAAAAAAGACCCGACTGCTCACGCTGAAATTTTAGTAATTAAAAAAGCATCTTTAAAATTAAAAAATGAAAGATTGATTGACTCAGACCTTTATGTTACTATTGAACCCTGTGCAATGTGTGCAGGCGCAATTATTCTTGCAAGAATAAAAAATCTTTTTTTTGGAGCAAAAGACCCGAAAACAGGCGCCTGCGGAAGTGTGTTTGATATAATTAATAACAAAAAAAATAACCATACTGTGAATGTAACAGAAGGTATTTTAAAAGACCAGTGTTCTGATATTTTAAAAAAGTTTTTTGAAAGAAAAAGAAAAACACCTTAAACTATTTTCGATTTTCCAATTCACGGAGAGATGTCCGAGCGGTTGAAGGACGAGCTGCATGACAGCGAGCCGTGAGAGTGTGTATGCCTAAAAGGCCTTTTTGTTCTTTCTAATTTTTATATATTGATTACTTTGAACTATTTTCGATTTTCAAATACGCGGAGAGATGTCCGAGTGGTTGAAGGAGCACGCCTGGAGAGCGTGTAAGCTCCAAAAGGGCTTCGTGGGTTCGAATCCCACTCTCTCCGCCAAAATTTAATATTAGAACTGATAAAATTTTAATCAATTATTTTTGGGCTATGAGGATTTGAAAAGCGCGAGCAAGGTGACCAAATCCCACTCTCTCCGCCTTCCCGAACTCGTAAAATAAAATCCTTAGGACTTCATCACGGAATTGGGATGTAATGTATCCCATAAAATATATTTAATACCCAGAGATGAGCGCAGCGAATTTTTCGATGTTCCAATAATGCCTTATCGCGCCATTTATTAACAACAAAAAGGAGAACAAACAAATGCAATTAAATCAAATCCTTAAAAAACTTAAATCCCTGTCAAACCCGGAAGCAGTTGCAGGTATGGCAAGATTTGGAATTAATCCAAAAAACACTTATGGAATTTCCATACCTGTTTTAAGAAAAATGGCAAAAGAAATCGGAAAAAATCATAATCTTGCTTTAAAACTCTGGGATTCAGGCATCCACGAAGCAAAAATACTTGCTGCTATGATTGATGAGCCAAATCAAGTGACAGAAAAACAAATGGATATGTGGATAAAGGATTTTGATTCCTGGGATGTTTGCGACCAGTGTTGTATGAATCTTTTCAGCAAAACCCCCTATTCATGGGAAAAAGCAAAACAATGGACAAATAGAAAAAAAGAATTTGAAAAACGCGCAGGTTTTGCATTAATTGCCTGCCTTGCTTGGTATGAAAAAGAAGCACCGGATAAAAAATTTGAGAAATTTTTTCCTTTAATCAAAAAACACGCAACTGATAACAGAAACTTCGTAAAAAAAGCTGTAAACTGGTCTTTAAGACAAATTGGTAAGAAAAATATGAATTTAAACAAAATAGCGATAAAAACCGCAAAAGAGATAAATAAAATAAACAGTAAAAGTGCAAAATGGATTGCATCTGATGCATTGCATGAATTGACTGATAAAAAAATAAAAAAAAGATTTAATTAAACCCATTAGTGTCCAAATTAAGAAATATTAAATTATAATATTTACTTATTTTTTTGATATATTATGAAAAAAGTATATGAGAGATATAAAATCTATAATCATAAAATGGACATACAACATTAATTTATTTAAAATACAAAATATAAAATATTCAATTTTTAATAACATTCTGGATTCCTGCTTAAGTTTATCCCTGATTTATTCAGGGACAGGAATGACAAAATAAAAGTAATGACCTGTCTAATTTGGACAGGAATGAATTAAACCTGGAAATAATTATTTCATTTTTGATTTCAAAAATGGCAGGTAATTTTTTATAATATCTTTATCATAATTATCAAACAATGAAACAACAAAATATGCTGCTAAAATATATATTATTGAAAATAAAATGGTTTTCCCGGAAAATACCATCCAGTTCATTTTTAACACAATTCTCAGCTCAATTAAATAATTACATCCATAGGCGATAATAACACAAATAACAGGTTTTATAAAAACATCTATTATATTCAAATGAATCCTTACAATTTTAAAAAATAAAATATAAAATAAAATAGAACCTATTCCCATTGAAATAAGAGTACCAGTTGCCGCTCCTTTTAACCCGTAAAATTTTGTTAATAAAATACTCAATATAATATTCAAAATCGCTGTTATAATAGAAACAACCATTGTCTCATTTATTTTTTCCATGCCATTTAATAAATTCATTGCTGCAAATCCGGCAATACCCAGAGTATAGGCAATACTTAAAACAGATAATGCAACATAAGCATCGTAAAAGCCCTCCCCTAACCACAGATTAATAAAATCCTTTCCAAATATTATAAAGCCGGAACATAAAAGTATTGCAACAAAAAATATGTATTTATTTACTCTGTTATATAAAATTGCTATTTTTTCATTTTGATTTTTGGCTTTGAGTTCAGAAGCAGCAGGCAAAAGTGAAGCAAGTCCGAGCATTTCCGGAATACTTGTTATATATTTGGCAATTCCTGCGCCTAATTGATAATAAGCAATAACAACAGGATTTAAAAAATAACCTAAAATCAATTTATCTATGTTATTATTAAACTGAACAGCAATTCTTGAAAATAAAAGTTTAAATGCCATATTAAACATAATTTTAAGTTTATCCAAACTAAAATAATTTATACCGATTTTTAAACCACTAAAAACTATTTTTGTAAAAAAAACAAGTATTATTGTTTCAAATAATATTGTTGTCATCTGAACAATTACAATTCCTTTTATTCCAAAACCCGAAAACAAGACAAAAACCATAAGACCTGCTCTTAAATAACCAATAATAATATGCATAATATTATTTATATAATAAATATTAAATCCACCTAAAACATATGTAATGCCTAACAATACAAAATTCATAAAAAACAAACACATACTGAATGTTAAAATAAAACTTACCAAACCAAAATAACTTTTATCAACTTTAAAGAAAATATTAATAATATCTTCTTTAAACAGAAAATAAATAATTAAAAATAAAACAGAAATAAAAAAATAAAAGAAAAACAAAGTATTACAAAATTCATTTATATCTTTTTCCTGCTTTTTTGCATCAAATTTGGGAATAAGAATTGATATTGCAGATGACATCTGCATATTTGCAAAGAGTTCAACAAATACCAAAATAGTTCCTGTTAATACCCATACCCCATACAATTCTTTCCCGACATATTTTATAATCAAAGGTGTTATAAAAAACAATATCGGGAAAGTAAGGATAAAATACAAAATATTGGTTATAGAATTTTTCTTTAAACGTTCTTTTAATGGTTCATCTAAAAATTTCCATATATTTCTTGTTTCCATTTTATTTGTTTTTTATTATCCTATAAAGTTCAAACAAACCCATCTGTGCAGCTCTTGCCCTCACTATATCGCGCTGGCCTGAAAAATTAAATTTAAAAACTTTTACATCATCTTTTATATTAATAGCAATATAAACAAGCCCAACTGGCTTATTTGCTGTTCCACCCTCAGGTCCTGCTATTCCTGTTATTGCCATTGCAATGTCAGTATTAAATTTTTTGCGACAATTTAAAGCCATATCAATTGCGCATTCTTCACTTACCGCACCATATTTTTTAATTATTTCTTCTTTTACACCTAAAACATTTATTTTAGAATCATTGGAATATACATTTACTCCGCCTAAAAAATACAGGGAGCTTCCTGGTATATTTGTCAGACGATAAGCAAGAAGTCCAGAAGTGCAGGACTCTGCAGTTGATATTGTTAATTTTTTTTCTTTTAATACGCAACTTACCTTTTCTTCTATTGTTTCTTCATCTTCGCCATAAATATTTTCGCCAAGTCGTTCATAAATTATCTTTTTAACATCGTTTATTAAATCAATTGCCTTTTCTTTGTTTTCTGCTTTTGAAGTTAATCTTATTTCTATTTCTGTCTGATGAGCAAGTATTGCAACAGTTGGATTTCTTGATTCAACAAAAATATCCCTGATCTTTTCATCAATATATGACTCAGGAAGCCCTGTTAATTTTATCCTTTTTGAATAAATAACAAATTTTCCTGCACCAAAGTTTTCAATAAGATAAGGAATAACTCCTGTTTCAATCATTGATTTCATTTCATTCGGGACCCCAGGCACACAAACAATAATTTTAGAATTAAATGGCAAAATAAATCCAGGCGCAGTTCCAATTTTATTTTCTAAAATCAAAGCACCTTCCGGTATATATGCCTGAAGTTTATTATTTTCAGGCATTTTTATGTTTCTGGTTGTAAAAAAATGTTCAATTTTCAATAAAATATTATTATCAAAAACAAGTTTTTTCCCGGTAAATTCTGCGATTGCATCGCGTGTTACATCATCAACAGTTGGACCTAACCCGCCTGTGATTATGATTAAATCAGAGCGCGAAGAAGCTACAGAAAGAGCTTCTTTTATACGTGAAATATTATCGCCTACTGTTGTTTTATAATAAAGATTAACTCCTATTTCTGATAATTTTTTACTTAAATAAAGTGAATTTGTGTCTATTATCTGGCCTAATAATAACTCTGTTCCAATTGTTATTATCTCAGCATTCACTTCATTGAATCCTTTACTTTGGAACCAATAGTGGAAATCAGAGAAGTTAATTCAACAGGTATAACAAATTTTGTAGCATTAGTTGAGCCAAGTGTTTTTAATGCTTCAAAATACTGTATAAGCATAGTATTTGAATCAACACTTTTCGCAGCTGAAAAAATCTCTTCCAGTGCTTTTGCATAACCATCGGCACGAAGTATCTGAGCTTTTTGTTCGCCTTCTGCCTTTAAAATTGCTGATTGTTTTTCTCCTTCTGCAACTGTTATTGCTGCTACTTTTTTTCCTTCTGCCTCTGTTACCAGTGCACGTCTGTTTCTTTCTGCTGACATTTGTTTGTTCATAGCTTCCTGTATTTCGCGCGGTGGTATGATTTCCCTTATTTCAACAGATGTAACTTTTACTCCCCAACGCTCTGTAACTTCATCTAATTTTTGTCTTAGTAATAAATTTATTTGCTCTCTTTTTGCAAGAATATCATCAAGTAAAATATCACCGATTATTGCCCTTAATGTAGTAGTTGCAATTCCCTGAGAGGCACCTGCAAAATTTCCAACCTGCACAACTGACTTAACAGGGTCAATTACTTTCCAGTAAATTAAAAAATCAATTGATATGGGAGCATTGTCTTTTGTGATGCAGGTCTGCTCCGGGATTTCCAAAAACAACTCTCTTAAATCCACCTTTACAGGTCTGTCCACAAACGGAATTAAAATTACAATACCAGGTCCACGCTCTCCAATACATCTACCCAGACGAAATACAACGAGTCGCTCATACTCCTGAACAATCTTTAAAAAAGATGGCAAAATAACAAACAATAGTATAAAAATTAATAAAATAAGTCCCCACATTTTAGTCCTCCTTCTTTCTTGGAATTTTTTTTACTTTCATTTTCAGGCCTTCGACTTCCACCACTTCTATTACTTCACGGGCTTTAATTTTTTCATCAGAATATGCTTTCCATTCTTCTGCTCCTACATTTGCAACACCACCTTCCGGCGTTATTTCTGTTTCTGCAATTCCTTTTAATCCAATTAAACTTTCTTTGCTCATCATTTTTTTACTTCGCAAGGATTTTATAATTGCTGCTAAAATTATACCAATTAAAACAGTTGTAATAACAACCATTGTCCCTATAACCCAGTAAGAAGGCGCCCAGACACTATCTATGCCCCTGCTTGGAAATAATAAAATTGAACCAAGTATTAGAGTAATTATTCCACCTGTAAAAAGTGTTCCAAAGGTTGGTGTCATTGCTTCTGCTATAAATAAAGCAAGTGAAAGTCCGATAAGAATAAGTCCTGCAACATTTATAGGAAGCGACTCAAATCCGATAAAAGCAAAAACCAAAGCAATAGCACCGGCAACACCCGGGAAAAGCACACCAGGATGCGCAAGTTCATAAATTATTCCATAAGTCCCAACAAGAAATAAAATATAAGTTAAATTCGGGTCTGCAAGAAAATGAACAAATTTATGTTTCCCGGAAAGCTCAATATCTGTAAATTTTCCTTCTTTTGTATTTAATACTATTTCTTTTTCATTTATTTTTACCTTTTTTCCATCTAATTTTTTTATTAAATCATCCATATCCTTTGCTATTATATCAATAACTTTTAATTTTAATGCCTCCTCTTCAGACGAAGATATGTTTTTTGTAATTGTTTCCTCTGCCCATTTTTGATTTTTATCCCGCAAACGCGCTAAATTTTTAATATATACAATTGAATCATTTGTTATTTTTTCTGCTGCTTTGTTACCTGTAAAATCAATTGGACTTGCAGTTCCTATATTTGTACCTTGTGCCATTGCTGCAATATGCGATGCAAGTAAAATAAAAGTCCCCGCTGATGCTGCTCTTGCACCTTTTGGTGATACATAGGTTATAATCGGCACTTTTGATTCAAGTATTTTATCCACAATTGTTCTCATTGACTTCATAAGTCCGCCCGGTGTATTTATCTGCAATATAACACCTGAAACATTATTATCCTCTGCCATTTTTATTGCTTTAACTATGTAGTCGGAATTTGCTGCATCTATTATTCCTTCTACTTTTAAAACATAATATTCCTGCTGCTGTGCAAGAATTAAAAACGGTAATAAAAAAATAAGGAAAAAAAGTAAAGTTTTTTTCATACCTCTCACCTTTTATATGTCCTATACGTCCTATTTTACCACTGCAACTGCTGTTGCTGAATTTTTTTGTATTCTTCTGTTACTTTATTTAAATAATCCTGAGCCTCTTTATTATTGGGGTCTAATTTTAAAATTTCTTTCCAGAGTTTTATTGATTCTTCAAATTTTCCTTTTGTATGTGCCATGACTGCTTCGTTATATAACTCAAGTATTCTCTGTTTTTCAAGTATTTTCATCGTCTTTGTCTGCTCTTCTTTTTTTCTTACTTTTTCTTCTGCCTTTTTTATATAAGTATAAACCTGGTTTTGCAGCGGTGATGATTGAATTACTTTGTTCCATTCTTCTATTGCTTTTTCATATTTACCGGTTGTATATAAATCAAGTCCTTTTTCAAAATATCTTTTTATTTTTTCTTTATTTTGCTCTTCAACTTCAATATTTTTTTCTCCAATTTTTTTCACATATTCTGTTGCATTGCTTATTTTGTCCTGTATTTCTTTGTTTTCCGGCTCAATTTCTGAAACCGCTTTTAAAGAAACCAGCGCATCAATGTATGAGCCCTGTTTTAAAAGTGTATCTGCCTCTTTTAATAATTTTTGTTTTTTATCTTTATTAATTAAATCATTTATTTCTCTTTCTTTATCCTTAAACCAATTATCATAAGGAGCCCAGACAAGAGCTTTTACCACTGTTTCTTTTGCTAAATCAAGGTCATTTTTACCAAGCGCATCCTGTATTGTTTTTTTGAATTCATCAAGTGCCTCTTGCCTGATTTTCTGAACAAGTTCATATTTAACTTTTTCTTCTTTTGTTTTTGTCTTTTCTTCTATCTCTCTTATATTATCTCCAAAATTATAAAATAAAGAAAATCTATGAATAAAATCAACAGGTTTACTTATAAACGCATAATCAAAAACAAAATCAAAATAAGAAAACGATGTTCCAAAAGCAAATCCTGAATAACTTATGCCGCCACGAAGCGCAATTGTTTTAAACATTTCATATTCAGCGCCTGCCTGCCAAAAAATATCATCATTTTCCTCTTCTTTTCCAATACCTACACCTAATTTTAACAAACCATTAATTGAATTTATTACTTCAATTGCAGTTCCTGCTGATAAATCAAATCTTAAAGGTATAGTATCATAATATACATCAGAATATTTAAATTCCGGCTTTATAATATTCTCAAAATTAGCAGACACTCTTATATTATAGGGCAATTCAAAAGATGTTCCAAAATCCATACCAAAACCACTATATTGATTATTTAATAAATTTTTAATAATATATTTGGCATTTAATCCAATATTAAAAAGTGAGAAAAGATTTATTCCATAGGCTAATGAAATATGAGTTGTTGTATCATAAAAAACATTTCCTGTTTCCTGATTATTTATATCGCGTTCTAATATTTTCCCGGATGATAAATATAAAACAGTTACTCCTATTGTTCCTTTTTCAATCATGGGCAATGCATAAGAGCCGCAACTTAAAATTCCATCTTCAAATAAATTATAATAAATCAATCCTATATTCTGCCTTTGTGTCCATCCGAGCAAAGATGGATTGATAAATGAAGAAAAAGTGTCATTTATAAATACAGATAATGAGCCAGCAGCGCCTGCATTTTTCACACTTATATCCTGTGAATAAGGTAAGTTATTTGCATATAAGACAGATATAAAAAACAACATTGATAAAACTAATAAAAATTTTTTCACATTATCACCATCATTTTAATAATGTAATTTTATCTTTAATAATTTTTTTATTACCATTTTCCTCAATTTCCATTTTTACAATATAAGTTCCTGCTAAAACATTTTTTCCTTTATTATCAGTTCCATCCCATATATCCTCATTATGTGAGCCGGAACTTTTCATCACATTATCTATTATTGTCTTTATATTATTTCCCATTAAATCATATATTTTAATTGTAACTTTTGATGTTCCATTTAAAAAATATGCAAATCTGCACAAATTTCCAAAATAAAATGGATTGGGATATGATGACAATTTAAGAGTCGTTGTCTCACCACTTATAAATCCGGTACCTGATGACATAGGAAAAGAATCGCCGGCATCTGCTGTTATAAATATTTCTCTTGTCGGGTCATTATCCTGATAAGCATTTATATCATTTGCATTCTCAAGCAATATTTGAATTGAATTTGTATTTATGTTTTTGGAAATATCCATAAACAAAGAAATAGTTTCTCCTGCTGATGTCACTGTAACAGGAAAAGGAAACGACAGATAATATTTTTCGCTCAAAGGCACTGCTGTAAAATCCATACTTCCATAATTTGTATTTACAACTATTTTATCCACACAATCAGAAAAATTAACAAATTGACCGCTTGCATTTTTTGCAGTTAAGGTTATTCCTGCCACAAGTATGTTGCCATTACCAAATGAAAGCGGAGATTTAAATGTTATATTTATTATTGATATATTTTTTTGATTTTTATAAATCATTTGTGGTATCTTTGGTTCATGTGATACTCTAAAAGAACTTGACAATAATGCAACAGAAGTAAAAGAAGGTAAAACATCCGGAATTACTGATATGTTACTTAATGTGTTTTTATCTCTGCAGGTTATATCACTTGCATTTTCTATGCCAATTTTAAAATTATTAATAACTGTTACAGGTGAAATATCAGCTCTTACAACCACAGTTACAGATGATGCTGCTGCTATACCCGCTGTTGTTATAAACGGGAAATTTATGGAATTTCCGGTTGTTTCAATAGATGAAGATGTCTTTACGCTATACTTTATATTTCCTGTTTCATCTGTTACTGATATTTTTGAAAATAATGAAGAAGGCACAATAGGATTATCTGATGCATCCTGTAAATAAAATTTTACATTATACAATTCTGCTGTTGCAGTTAATGTATCCCCCGGGTTTTCAAGCCGAATTTTTAAAAGTTCAACATTTGTTGCACCTTTGTTAATATTTTGCGGGATTGAATCAATAAAAAAGGAATTGATATATTCAACCTTTTTTTGAATTTTTGAAAAATTCGAATACATCGGAAATACATCAGTAAAAGAATGAGAGACAGAAACCTTTTTATAAGTATAATAATCATATGCATTTAATGAATCAGCATCTTCTAAAGAAAGCATAAAATCAGTACCAGCGGATGCCGTCCCTGTAATTGAAATAACAACATTTGCTGAAACTGTTGTTTGTGATGGTATATTTAACTGGGCAAGCGGAATTAACAAAGGAACTGCAGTTGCCGCAATATTAGGACTGTAAATTCCACCATAAATAAAGCCGGTTTGTTTATCCTGAATTTTAATTGATGATATAATTGAGGAAGGTTCTAAAACTGTGCCAGGTGGAGGATATGATTTTACTGTGATAGTAACATAATTAACTGAAATATCAGCTGCTGTTTCAGGTGAATTATTGTAAAAATTTATTTCCATAGGAATTATATTTGTCTGTCCTGTTGAAACAAATGATTGCATAGTTCCTGGCAAATGTTGAATTTCAAGAAGTTGTGCAGGAGTAACAGATGTAACAAGTAAAACATATGGCTTTGACGGTGCATCAGATGAACCAACCGAAGAATTTTGAAATGAAATGTTTTCTGTTTGAAATTCTATAGAACCAAATGCAGGTGAATCAGCAATATCAACTGTTACCCAGAAACCGCTGCCATCAACAACTGGAAAAGATAATGAGTCATTGTACCACCAGTCACCACCATCTGTTGGAAGATACGTTACATAAGTTGCGCTTGATTCTGAAAACTGGTTTGTATCAACAGGGTAGTACCAGAGTTTAACAGACCCTGGGGCTATTGAATCCGGCTCTATAGCAGAGCCAATATACCAGCTGTTTAGCGAATTATAAACGCCAAAATAATTTAAAACATCGCCTGAACCGTCATCATTTATTTTTATATGCAAAACAGGATTGTTTTTTGATGTTGCCTGTAAATACTGTCCATCATATCCGACTTTATAAACAGTTATAGAAGTTATATTGGAATACACATAGCTGTAGAATATTAATATTATTAAAACAAACAGTACTCTTTTCATAAATTATCCTTTATTTATATCTGTGACAAATTTAAACTGCAATGAATAAATTATTATATTCCGTATTTTCTCTTTATTTCCTTTTCTGCCTGCAGCCAGTCAGATAATGCGTCTCCTGGTTTATTCTTGCTTATTCTTTCTTTGTAAATCTCCTCTGCTCTTTTTCTGATCTCTTCCTGAAAATTTTCAAGAGAAATCTTCTGTGCTTCTGATTTTTTACCTTTTCCCATTTTCACGCCTCCTTTATTTTTTAAAATGCTCCTGCTTTTAGTAATATATTACATATTTTATTATTATTATTTTTTTTTGCAAGTGTAAATGCAGTTTCTTCCTGTTTATTTTTTATATTAACATAAGCACCATTATTAAGCAATTCCAAAACAATATCAAAATATCCTTTTTCTGAAGCGGGCATCAACGCAGTATTATCATTATTATCTTTTATATTCACATTTGCATTTTTCTTAATTAAAAACTTTAAAATTTCCAAATAGCCATTTTCTGCTGCTATGAACAAGGGGGTCTTATTAAATAAATTCACACAATCAATTTCTGCTCCTGCTTCTATTAATTTTTTTACGCACTCAAAACAACCTGACTCTGCAGCAAAATGAAGCGGTGTAAATCTTCCATATCCACGTGTATTTACATCAGCCCCGGATTTAATTAAATAATCAAGCATATCCGGGTCTTTTTCTTTTGCTGCAAAACATAAGGCAGTATAAGAACCAAATCCTTTTGCATTTACATCCGCACTGGCATCCATAAGTATTCTTGCAATTTCCTTTCTTCCTTTTAAGACAGCATTTATCAGTGGAGTATTTTTCTTTTTATCATGCATATTCACATTAATTCCTAATTTAATTAATTCCAGACAGGTTTTTAAATCATCGTTTTCAATTGCAATATTTAATAAATTATCTCCCTGTATATCACAGGAATCCAGTGATGCTCCTTTTGAAACAAGTTTTTTAAGTATTTCTGACATTTTTCTTTTTACAGCAATAATTATACAATTTTCACCATCATTATTTTCAAGATTAACATCAGCACCATCATCAAGTAAAAGATTTATAATATTCTTATTGTTGTTTTCAATCGCAAGCATTATCGCAGTATAATTGCCATATCCTCTTGCATTAATATTTGCTCCTGCTTTTATTAATTCACGGACCATTACTTCCTGATTTTTCATTGTTGCAATTATTAATGGTGTATTTCCATCATAATCAGTATCATTCACATCTGTCTTTGCATTTATTAAATAACGAAAAATAGTTAAATTTGATTTTTCTATTGAAACTATCAAAGGTGACTTTCTGCCCTGGCCTTTTATTTTGGGGTCTGCTTTTGCTTCTAAAAGAATTGAAACAATATCTTCTCTTTCTTTTTGTGCTGCAACATATAAGGCAGTATTGTTATTAAAATTTTTTGCATTTACATTTGCTCCTTTTTTTATCATTTCTTTTAATAAATCAGTCATACCAAATTCTACCACAAGCATAAAACCACTGTTGTGTTCATAATCTTCGTAATTAGAGTCAGCGCCCATATTTAAAAGTTCCATTGCAAGTGTTATATCTTTTTTCTTTATTGCAAAAATTAATTCTTCGCCATACAGGCCATCTATTTTCTTTTCTATTTTTTTTGCTTTTACAAGTTCTTTTACAATATCAATATTGCCTTTTTCAATTGCAAGGCCAATTGCCGTATATGCTCCAAATCCTTTTGCATCTACGTTTGCACCTGCAGCAACTAATTTTTTAACTTCTTCCAGGTCTTCTCTATACACTGCTGCAACTAATTTTTCATCAAGTTCTTTTGACATTTTTATGAAACCTTTCGCAATAAAAGTAAAATACCAATATTTACACCTTCTTTATTTTTTATAAATGTTGCAGTTGCATTTACCTTGATACTGTTATTGTTATATCCAACGTCTATTATTTCATCTCTTGTTATTTTATTTTCAAATCTCAATTTCATAATTATATCTTTTGCAGCAGATAGTCCTGACAGGTCTTTTAACGGCGAATTTATTGCCTGAGATTTTTTTATACCAAGCATCTTTTCTGCTGCAGAATTAAAAATTTTTACAACGCCTTCTATATCAAGTACAACTAAGGCGTCAAAAAAACTCTCACTTAAATCATCCAGAAAATCAGTGACATCTGATAATTTCCTTGATTTTGTGATAACGCCTTTGGTTAACAGTTCATTCATTCTTTCAATTTCTTTTCGTTTTATTACTTCTTCATTTGCTTTTTCTGCTATAAAACTGCTGTGGACTGACACAATAAAAATAAAAGGCAAATTTAAAATTATAATTTCATAAGGCAATTCTTTTCCACCAGCAATTTCAGTATTAAGAAAAAAATAAATAGCATCAACAACAACTGCAATTAAAATACTCATATTAACTGATTGGGATATTGCAGATATAAAAACAGCCAAAAAAACGCAAATAATAAATCGCAGGTCATTTATTGTAAATAACTGTGCTCCTATTATTATAAAAGCCATATCAAGAATAAAAATAATATAGTTTATTTTTACCCCTGCGTAAAATTTCGTTGGCAATAAAATAAAAATAACATTGCTTATAATCAGCAAAAAAATAAAAATTATTGAAAAATTCAAATTTTTTAAAATAAAATCAAAACTGTAAAACCACGCAAGAATAAGAGAAAGTGACAGCACAACTCTTATATAATTCAAATATTTTTTTGTTTCATCTTTGGTATATATCAATTTTATCACTCACCTTTCAAGAATTTCTTTTACCATTTCAATGAGTTCATAAGGGTCAAACGGTTTTATAATATAATCATCAGCACCAACTTTTAAACCCTCTTCTGCATCTCCTTTCTGTCCTTTTGCAGTCAGCATTACTATTTTTACTTTTTCCCATTTTTTATTTTCTTTTATTTTTTTACATACTTCATAGCCGCTTATACCAGGCATCATAATATCCAGCAAAATCAAATCCGGTATTTCGCCTTTTTCCAATTTTTCCAGACATTCTTCACCACTGTAACATTCTACGCATTCCATATTCGCAAGGTTCATTGAAATTTTAATAATCTTTACAATATCAGGTTCATCATCAACAGCCATAATAACTTTTTTTTCACTCATAAAAATCACCTCTTATTTAGAAATTTTACGAATATAAACAATAGACGATGTTGCCAGCAACACCGCAGCAATTAAAAAAGCAGTAAAAGAAAATGCCCGAAGTTGAACAAGAACAAGTTTTATATTTTCAACTGCTGATTTGGCTGATGCAAAAAGTTTCTCATCAGCAAGGCCTGCATTTGATGTTAATGTCTCAATCGCTTTACTTAACTCAGGCATTAAAATAAAACTTGCATAAATATGAGAAAGCAGTGATAAAAACAAAAATGCAGATGAAATAACGGGCAATGTCCATATATAACTTTTTTCCTTTATTACAGAAGTTAAATTATACAAGACTATTCCGCTGTAAATGCAGGTTATCATTAATAACAAAGTTGCAATTTCATATAAAATTATATCCCACTTCATTATTTTTCTCCTTTGTATTTAAGTAATACATTTAAAACATCATTAAATTTCAAAAAAGAAATTAAAGTAAAAACAACCGATAAAACAAAAAACATATAAGCTGTTATCTGGATTATATTATTAAGAGAAGGATTATTAGTTGCCACAGCAATTTTTAAAATAAGTAAAATAGAATATATGAGTATTCCGGAGGGAGCGATCATCATAAATAAATAAAATGTCTGTTTATTAAATACCCGTGAATATCTGTAGGCAATTAAACCAAAGACAAAAAAACCAACCCAGAAAATCATACCGCTTAATATTGCTGCGATGTGGGTATAAAACTGTAAAATCTGTTCCATAATAAAATCTCCTTTTTATTTTGTTGCTTCCCATATTTTTTCTATGATTACATTTGCTTTTGTTTTACCAACAATATCTGCAAATGAATTTTCAAGTGATGCAAGTAATTTTAAAAAATCCCTCATTCCCATTTTTGTCTTATCAATATTATTTTTGATAATTTCAGTATCCACTATTGCAACTCCGATGTTACCGAGTTCTGCTCTTACAATTTTTGTAAGTTCCGGCATTTTAAATCTGGTTCTTCGCAGCAACCCTGCTGATATTAAACCATATAATATTACTTCTGCTTTTTGTTTTTCCAGACCTGCCTCATCAATTATATTTTGTATTGATTTATTACCATCAAAAAGTGCCATCAAATTCCACTCATCTGAATTAAATTTTATATAAATACTTCTGTCTTCAGGAAATTTTGCTATTTTTAGAACTTCATTTTCAGGTAATAAAAACTCCCTTATTAAATCAGCTCCGCCCTGTCTGGCTATTATTCTTGCACTTTCTAAAATTACATCCTCAACACAGATATTAAGTGATTTGTTTTCTTTTATTTGCTGCTCTTTAAAATAAAATGTAACCTTATTTAAAGAACTTAAAATATCAATTAATGTTTGTTTAGGGTTTTTATTTTCCGGCTTTATATCTACAATGTCTCCATTATTTATATAAATTTTTACTTCTTTATTGTTACTCTCTATATTATATATACCTGTTTTTTTATAATTGCATAAAACCCGCAACATCCCTGCCACGCTTATATTACTTATTATTTTTTTATCCAAATACAGCCTCCTTTTATTTTTAATTTTGCAAAAATAATTATACAATATTTTATGCTATTAGTCAAGTTTTTTTATGCTAATAGCAATTGACATTTAAAAATAATATGATATAATTACAAAAAAGGAGATTAATTATGGCAAAATTATTAAAAAAAAGCATTTATAAAACCATAGGAAATAATATTAAATTATTCAGGAGAAAAGAAAAATTAACTTTAAATGAATTATCAAAAAAAACAGGTATAAGTCCGTCTTTTTTAAGTAATATTGAAAGCGGTTTAAAACAGCCAACACTTTTAACACTTGAAAAAATTGCAAATGCCTTAAAAATCAATATTACTTCTTTGTTTATTAACAGAGAAAAATCTACCCATACTATTTCATCAGAAGATGCAAATATAACTTTAAATATAATAAAAATAATAAGTGAAAAGTCAATAGAAGATAAAAAAAAGATTTTAAACATATTAAAATACTTATAGGTGCTTATGAACTGGTTACCGTATCTTTCTTTCATTCATTTTTCTGCTTTTTTATTATATTCATTTCTTGGAATAATTTTACTTTATTATAATTATAAATCAAAAGTAAACAGGATTGCATCGTATCTCATATTTTGTTTTGCAATCTGGAGTTTAGTAAAAATATTTTCTCATAATACCAGCACTCCGGAAAACATAGTTTTGTATCTGGAAAATATTTTTTCCATATCCTGGATTTTAGCGCCTGGCTTTGCCTTTTTCTTTTTTGCTGCTTTGACAAAAAGAGATTCATTATTAAAAAACAAAACCTTTCATATTTTATTTATTTTGATTGTATTAATTATTTATTTTCAAATATTAACAGGTAATGTATTTTATGATTTTGAATTAAAGGATTACGGCTGGTTTAGAAAATGGAAAAACAATATCTGGGTTTATTTTTATTATATTTATTTTATTTCATTTGTAGCATCTGGCTTGTTTTTTTTATACAAAGAATATATAAAAACAAGGAACAAAATAAAAAAAAGAATTTTAGAAACTTTTGTAATTGCAAGTATAGGCACTTTTATTTTATCAGTTGCAATCGAATTTCTGGAAATTATTTTTAATTATTACAACATAAAAAAAAGCTGCTTGGAAGACCTTACAAATTTATATGCTGTTATTTTTGTTCTTTCATTTTTTTATATAATAAGCAAATATAAATTTTTAAAAATATCACCTGTTTATGCAGCAGAGACCATAATATCTTCTATGAACGAATCTGTAATTATTGCAGATGATGAGATCAATATCTCTTTTATGAATGAAAATGCAAAAAACACATTTGCCCAGAATTCAGATTATTATATAGGAAAACCATTTGCAATACTTTTTAAAAATAAAAATGAAATAAACATATTGTTAAAACAATTGATAAAAAATAATTTTATTAAAAATTTTGAAACAGAACTTTTAACGTCCGGTAATAAAATTATTCCTGTTTTGATTTCTGCTGCAACAATAAACGAATTAGGCGAAACAATCGGATTTGTTTTTGTTGTATCAGATATAACCGAATTTAAAAAGGCACAGAATATTTTAAAAGAAAGTTATAATAAATTAATTGAAGTTGACATATTAAAGACAAATTTTCTTTCTATGGTTTCACACGAACTAAGGACACCACTTACAACAATAATGGGATTTTTATCATTAATATTAGGTGGCGCAGCAGGTAAAGTACCGGAACAGTTAAAAGAATATCTTGAAATTATGCAGAAAAATTCGCAGCGTCTTTTATCCCTTATAAATGACCTTCTGGACCTTTCAAAACTTGAAGCAGGAACATTTACAATTTCAAAAGTAAAAACCGACATAATTCATCTTATTAAAGAAACCATAAACAATTTAAAACCGGTTTATTCAAAGAAAAACATAAATGTGTATTTTGATACAACAATTAATTCTATTAAAATAAATATTGACCCTATGCGAATAACGCAGGTATTAAGTAATTTAATCAACAATGCTGTAAAATTTTCAAAAAATAATTCAAAAATTACGATTCTGACATTTTTGAAAGACAAAAATGATTTACTTTTTTTTGATAAAAATTCTTTGCAATATGATAATTACATAATAATAAAAATAATTGATGAAGGAAAAGGTATGACACCGGAAGTTTTAAAAAAAATTTTTGAAAAATTTTATCAGGCAGAAGATATAAATACCAGAAAAGCCCAGGGCGCAGGCCTTGGATTATATATTACAAAAGAAATTATAAATAAACACAATGGTTTAATTTGGGCTGAATCAGATGGAATAAATAAAGGCACCACCTTTACAATTGCACTTCCCATTGAATAAATATTATTCAAAATATTCTGCAAAATCCATTGATTTAACAATTTTTATCCTGTTTAAAACAGCATAATCAATTATTTTTCTATCAGATGTAACAACAACTATATTTCTTGCTTTTATTTTTCTGTTTTTTATCATTTCTATAATTACATCATCTGCTGTCTGGTTATTTGCTGAATATATTATCTTTATTTTACCCTGTTTTTCAATGGATTTATGCACAGATAAATTTCTATGTCCATCAAAAACAATTACAATATCCGCATTATTTACTTCCAAAAACTGATGCAACTCATCAATTAGACTTTGCCTTTTTTCCTGAAAACTCTCCCCTTTTAATTTCATACAATACATTAAATTGTATCCATCAATTATTATTTGCATTTATATTCCTTTATTGAGTATCTTTTTTGGCTCTTGGATGTGCTTTATCATATTCTTTTTTTAATTTCTGGATAGACAAATGGGTATAAATCTGGGTTGTTGATAGATTGCTGTGTCCCAAAAGTTCCTGAACAGAGCGTAAATCAGCTCCCCTATCCAGTAAATGCGTTGCAAAAGAATGACGTAATGTATGTGGTGTTACTCTTTTTTCAATTCCTGCCACCTTTGCGTATTTTTTTATCATAAGTTCAACAAATCTCTGGGTTAATCTTTTTTTATTTTTATTAATAAATAAAATACCTGATGTGTCAATTTTTTTTAATTCCTTTAAATAGCAGTGTAATATATTTAATGCAACAGAGCCGGCCGGTATTATTCTTTGTTTTCCACCTTTGCCAAGTACCTTTATTTCTTCATTAACAAAATCAATATCAGAAACATCCATATTAACAAGTTCACTTACCCTTATCCCTGTTGAATAAATAAGTTCTAATATTGTCCTGTCCCGCAGGGAAATAAAATCTTTACCGGTTGCCGCTGACATCAGATTTTCTATTTCTTTTTCAGTTAATACACTGGGTAATTTTTTTTCTGCTTTTGGTGTTAAAATATATGTAAATGGATTTATTTTTATTCTTCTGATTTTTATTAAAAATTTATAAAAATTTCTAATGGCTACTATTTTTCTTGCAATGGAACGTCTGCTGTATTTTTTTTTGCCAAGAAATTCAAGAAATCTTTTTATGTCATTTTCATCAACTTCAATTTTTTTATTATTAAAAACAACAAATTGCTCAATATCTTTTATATAATTTTTAACAGTATGAAAAGAATAATTTTTTTCATAAGAAAGATATCTTTTATAATCCTGAATTTCCTTGATTTCATTCATTATTATTTTCTTTTATCTCTTTATAATCACATTTTTTGCAATAAAGCGTTGTTTTGTTTTTGGTTATCTTTTCAAGTAAAAATAAAGCCCCGCATTTCGGGCATTTTATTGGAACCGGCTTATCCCATACCATAAATTTGCATTTTGGATAATTTGAACATCCATAAAATTTTCTGTATCTTTTAAAAGTCCTTTCAATAATTTTTCCTGTGCCACACTCAGGACAATTCACACCTGTCTCTACGAGTATCTGTCTGGTATATTTACATTGCGGATATTTCTCGCAGGCAATAAAAGCACCATAGGGTCCCATTTTTTTTATAAGTTCGCTTCCGCATTCAGGACACTTTTCACCTATTTTTTCATCAAATATAGGTCCGCCATTTAATGGCTTTGCATTTTTACACTCAGGATACCTTTCGCAGGATAAAAATTTTCCAAATCTTCCCCACTTTACAATCATCTTTGCCCCGCATTTTTCACAAACCTCACCGGTTTCTTCCTGTATATTATTTTTTAAATCATTCATATGTGTTTCTGCATTTTTAAGCATTGGTTCAAATGACTGGTAAAATTCTTTCAGAAAACTCCGCCATTCAATGCTTCCCTGTTCTATGTTATCAAGAGAATCTTCCATTTTTGCTGTATATTCCTCATTTATTAATTCCGGAAATGATTTTATCAAAACATCATTTACCACAAATCCAAGTTCTGTTGGAACAAATCCTTTTCTTTCTCTTATTATGTATTTTCTTTCAATAAGTGTTGCAATAATCGGCGCATAGGTAGAAGGTCTGCCAATATCTTTTTCTTCCAGTGCTTTTACAAGTGTTGCATCATTATAAAGAGGAGGCGGCTGTGTGAATTTCTGCTCACTTAAAACATCAAGTAAATTTAATTTTTCCCCCTGCCTGACCTCCGGTAACTTTTGATTATCCGCTGTATCATTATTTTCATTTGTGTTTTCTTTTCCATTTTCTTCTTCTGAATTTATTTCCTGCTGTATTCCATAAACTCTTAAAAAACCGTCAAATTTTAATATTGAACCTGTTGCTGTTAATAAATAAGGACCTGCAGTAACTTTTATCTTTGTATCATCAAACAAAGCAGGAACCATCTGTGAAGCAACAAATCTTTTCCATATCAAAGAATATAATTTATACTGGTCGCTGTCCAAACTGTCTTTTATCTTTTCCGGTGTTCTAAAACTTGATGTTGGTCTTATTGCTTCATGTGCATCCTGAGCTGATTTTTTTGATTTATAAAAATTAGGACTGGCAGGTGCATAATTTTCACCATATTCCTGTTTTATAAAATTAAGTGCTTCTAACTGTGCTTCTTTTGCAACCCTTAAAGAATCAGTTCTCATATATGTAATCAAGCCGACCTGACCTTCTCCTTTTATTTCAATTCCTTCGTATAACTGCTGGGCTATTTTCATTGTCTTTAATGCAGTAAAATTTAATTTTCTTGCTGCATCCTGCTGCAATGTGGATGTAATAAACGGAGGCGCCGGCCTTCTTTTTCTTTCTTTTTTTATAACTTCGCTGATAAAAAATTCCTGATTTTTCAGATCATTTACTATGATTTCTGAATCTTTTCCGTTTTTTATTTCAATTTTTTGTCCATCTTTTTCTATTAATTTTATTTTAAATTTTTCCTGCAGTTGCGTTGCAACTAATGCAAATATATTCCAGTATTCTTCCGGTTTAAAATTATCTATTTCCCGCTGTCTTTCAACAATTAATTTCAAGGCAACTGACTGGACCCTGCCTGCTGATAAGCCCTTTCTTATTGCTTTCCACAAAAGCGGACTTATTTTATAACCTACCAATCTATCCAAAACTCTTCTTGCCTGCTGTGCATTGACAAGATTCAGATTAATCTGGCCTGGATTAGAAAGTCCATTTAAAACTGCCGGTTTTGTTATTTCATTAAATAAAACCCTATAAAATTTTTTCTGCCCCATATTTTTTGTTTTTTCTATTTCTTTTGCAACATGCCAGCAGATAGCTTCTCCTTCTCTGTCAGGGTCTGCTGCAAGAAAAACTTCATCAACTTTTTTTATGACTTTTTTTAATTCAGAAAGTGTTTTCATCTTATCGCGTAAAACAATATATGTTGGTTCAAAGTTGTTTTCAATATCAACTCCGAGTTTTGATTTCGGTAAATCAATGATATGCCCCTTTGTTGCCATTACTTCATACTGATTATCCACAAACTTTTTTATTGTTTTAACTTTTGTAGGCGACTCAACAAGAATTAATTTTTTATTACTTTGCTTTTTTTCCTTTGCCACATTTATCTCCAGACCTTAAATTATTTTTGTAAAAAATTTTCCGCTGTGCTGCTTTATAATTCCTTTTAATTCAAGACCAAATAAAACGCCTGATAACTTATTGATATCTATATTACTTTCAACTAAAATATTGTCAATATGTTTTTTTTCAAATTTTGATAATATATTTAAAATTTTTGTTTCTTCCTCTGAAAAAATTCCATTTAAAATTTTTTGTTCTATCTCTTTTATATTTATTTTGTCTTTACTGTCGTATTCTTCTAAAATGTCATTTAAACAACTTGTTAATTTTGCACCCTGTTTTATCAGGTTGTTTGTACCTGTGGATTTATCTGAAAATATATTACCGGGAATTGCAAAAACATCTCTGCCCTGCTCCAATGCACAGTCAGCGGTAATTAAAGCACCGCTTTTTTCTCCTGCTTCTACAATTAATACACCATTTGAAAGTCCTGATATGACTCTGTTTCTTCTTGGGAAATTCTGACGCAACCCAATCATATCAAGCGGAAACTCTGATAACACACATCCATTTTTTATTATTTCTTTTGCAATATAATGTTCTTCTAATGGATATATTGAATTAAGCCCAAAACCCAAAACAGCAATATTAAAAATATTATTTTTACCTGCCTCATAATGAGCAATAATATCAACACCACGTGCCATCCCGCTTACTACACAGAATAATTCTGACTTTGATGCCATCTCTTTTATTATTTTTTTTATCACATTTTCCGAATAATCGGTTGGTATTCTTGTCCCAACAATGCCTAAATAGTATTTTACTTCTGGTACATCTTTGCCATATTTATATAAAACAGGTGGCGGGTCGTATATTTCCTTTAAAAGAGCAGGGTATTTTTCATCATATATTGTTATTATTTCAATATTTTTATCCTGACATTCTTTTATTTCTTTTTCTGCTTTTTTAAAATCAAAATTTTTTATATAAGAAGCAATCGTATCGCCAATACCATCAATATCACTTAGTTCATTAAAGTCAGCTTTAAAAATATCTTCTGCATTTTTAAATTTTCCGATGAGCCGGTTTATTTTTACACTTCCAAGCCCATCTATCATATTTAAAGCAACAAGATATAACCTTTGTTCCATTTCACACCCTCTATATTTTTTTAAATTTCGTGTATGTTATAATTTAAAACAAATTGTGTCAAGGATTTTTATTACAAGATTATCCGTAGGGGCGGACCTATGTGTCCGCCCAAAATTTGAAAATAGAAAATCAAACAATTTACAATTTCCGATTTACGTTTTTCAACTTAAAAAACACATTTTCGGTTTGCGTTTTAAAAACAAAAACCATGAAAATCAAAAAAGGAATTAACAACCAGCAACAAACAAACGAAAATTAAAATGTGCAAGATTATTTGTAAAAATAACACGCAAATTAGCCCCTGCATAAAATAAAAAAGCCCTGACTGGACAACCAGCTAGGGCTTTTTTGTATATATATTATACTAAATTACCATGCATATTTTGCAGCAATCTGTGTATTTAAACCAGTACCAATTCCACCAATGAAATATGGACCATATAATAAAAGAGCCGTACTTACAATTCCATCAAGAGTAAATGAACCAATATTCATTGATGCTCCGGCAGAGACAACTGGGGAAGACGTTGAATCTTCACTACTTGACAATTCAATAACTGGATCATAATCAAGGTCTTTTGATGCAGTAGTACTTAAAGAAACTATTTGCTTTGATATTCCGCCTCTTACTGAAAATGTTTCATTTAATTTTGCTTCTGCACCTAAATTAGCTACAAGAGAGATTGTTGAATCATTTGTTTCTGTTCCTTTTGTTTCAACACCAGCTATAATATCTTTAATTTTTCCTTCTTTAGCTGTTTTTAATTCATAACCCAAAATTACTCCAGCAATTGCTTTTGCTGTATTGCCTTTTATTTCTTTTGATATTCCAAGATTAACTCCAATTAATGAATTTTCTCCAGAATATTCATTATTTATATCTACTGCATCTGCAACATCTCCATCATTATTATTATCATTTTTTATTGTTAATTTACCATTTTCTGATCCATAGATTACACCAAGATTTGTAATTAAAGCATCACCTAAATTAATTCTTCCTGCAATATTCAAAAGCAAACCACTTGCATCCCATTTTTCATCATTGTCACTTACACTATCTGTACCTGTCCATCTTTGTTCATCAACTGCAACATTGACAGATGGAAGCGCAACACTTAAACCAACATCAATACCGCCCATTGTTACACCTGCTAAAACATCTATGCCCCTTGCATTTGCTGAATATTTATCTTTAGCTGTATCTGCTGTTTTATTTTCCCAGGAACTTCCACCGGAAGAATAAGCAACACCTAATCCAACTGCTAAATCTCCTAAATCAATTGAATATAATGCTAATGCCTGATTTTGAATTGCTAAACCTGTAACTAATCTATCAACATCTTTTGAATTAACAGTAGCATTAGGTACACCATCAAGGCCACCACCAGGAGCAAATAATACTTTATTTGATGCTAATAAACCATCAGCCGCGCCTGATGATTTTCCCACAATAATACCGAGATTCATTGTATCTGCAATACCCAGTAAAGCTCCACCCCATGATTTATAGGCGGCATCCATTTCGATTAAAGCTAAATTTTTATAATTTGAAAGTTGACCAACATATGAATAAATAATCGCTTCATCATCTAATGTCTGCCACGGCTGCACTCCAAGACCACCAATCCTTGTTTCTGA
>Ga0209381_1001780_pt1 | contig 31597 bp, 24 predicted proteins | sample DewCreD2012metaG_FD_184111 | JGI IMG/M metagenome (GOLD analysis project Ga0209381, IMG submission 184111) | Hot spring sediment bacterial and archeal communities from British Columbia, Canada, to study Microbial Dark Matter (Phase II) - Dewar... ...
CCCGCCCGTAGGGGGAACACCGTCCGTGAGCCCCGCCCCCTGGGCCTCCCCGCGCTCCCTCCCGTCAAGCCGTTCCGGTGCCTTCGGTGCGTTCGGTGGTGAATCTATCCGTTGTTCCGTTGTGCCGTAATCTGTGGAATCTGCGGTAATCTGCGTAATCCGTGTCCCGCCCGTAGGGGGAACACCGTCCGTGAGCCCCGCCCCCTGGGCCTCCCCGCGCTCCCTCCCGTCAAGCCGTTCCGGTGCCTTCGGTGCGTTCGGTGGTGAATCTATCCGTTGTTCCGTTGTGCCGCAATCTGTGGAATCTGCGGTAATCTGCGTAATCCATGTCCCGCCCGCAGGGAAAGCCTCCTTCCGGGGGAAATCCTCCTGGGCCTCCTCCGATCCGATCCCGTCAATCGGATCCCCGGAGACATAAACCAGGTCCCCGTACACAACGTCCGCCCCCGTCTCCTCGAACGCCCGGGCCACCCGCGCCAGCACGCCGGGGTGGGCGTAGAAGTCGTCGGCGTTGAGCTGCCCGATGACATCGCCGGTGGCGATCGCGACCCCCTTGTTCAGGGCGTCGTACATCCCCCGATCCGGCTCGGATACATACCGGAAGCTGTAATCTGCGAAATCTGCGCCAATCTGCGTAATCTGCGTTCTGCCCACAGGGGGGCCTTCCTTCCGTGGGCAGTCCCCCTGGGCCTCCCGCCTTCGCGTCTCCGAAGGACGCTGACGCTCCGGCGGACAAGCCCCGTGCCCCCGCAACAGGTCCACCGTCCCGTCGCCCGACCCGCCGTCGATGACGATGTGCTCGACCTCGCCCCCCTCCTGCCCTCGAACGGACTCCAGGTTGTCCGCCAGCGTGCGGACGGAATTGAAGGAGGGGGTGAGGATCGAGAGGCGCATCAGGGGAACGCGAACGTGCGGCTGCAATGGAGAAGGATCACACCGTTTCAGGGAACGCGTGCCCCACGAGCCGCATCCCCCCCCGTTCACACAGATTTCGCAGATTCACACAGATTACGCAGATTCGGGATCGTTGATGAGGATCGTGATGCGTATCAAGGTAGACATACCTGCCGCTGCAACCGAGAAGGATCACACCGTTTCAGGGAACGCGTGCCCCACGGACCGCGTCCCCTCCATTCACACAGATTTCGCAGATTCACACAGATTACGCAGATTCGGTATCGTTGATGAGGATCGTGATGCGTATCAAGGTAGACATACCTGCCGCTGCAACCGAGAAGGATCACACCGTTTCAGGGAACGCGTGCCCCACGGACCGCGTCCCCTCCATTCACACAGATTTCGCAGATTCACACAGATTACGCAGATTCGGTATCGTTGATGAGGATCGTGATGCGTATCAAGGTAGACATACCTGCCGCTGCAACCGAGAAGGATCACACCGTTTCAGGGAACGCGTGCCCCACGGACCGCGTCCCCTCCATTCACACAGATTTCGCAGATTCGGGATCGTCGATAAGGTTGTACACGAAACGCTTCCAGGTTAGGGACCTCTCGCCGAAATTGATCAGCAGTCCAACGTGCTTTCCACTGATACGAAGACTGTTGACGAGCTGCGCCTCGTCGGTCTTGGTCAGTGTCGCTTGGGCTTTGATCTCAACAACGACGGCATCGAAGGCCAGGAAATCAGGCACGTAATATCGTCGAAGACGGTGATCTTTGTAGTGAACGACAAGACGCGGCTCGTGAACAAACGGGATTTTGCGTTCACCGAATTCAATGGCCAGAGCCTCATGGTACAAGGCCTCGAGCAATCCAGGCCCGAGAATGCGATGTACCTCCATGGCAGCCCCGAGTATTGCATGCGTTCGCGGATCCTTCTCCACACGTCCCCCTCAATGAATCTGCGTAATCTGCGTTAATCTGCGTAATCTGCGTTACCGCCCCAGGGGGAGCTGACTTCCGTGATCACCCCCCTGGGCCTCCCCACGCTCAGCCTGCCCCACCGTTTCCGGGGGAGGCTGTCCCACGGGCACGGTCCCCCCGGTTCACACAGATTACGCAGATTCTGAAGGTCACCGCTCGGGAAGGGATTTCGCAGATTACGGCTGGGGGATCCCCTCAAAACAAATCTGCGTAATCTGCGTTAATCTGCGTAATCTGCGGTCAGCCCCAATGGGAGCTGACCTGCGTGGATCACCCCCCCTGGGCCTCCCCACGCTCAGCCTGCCCCACCGTTTCCGGGGGAGGCTGTCCCTCGGGCACAGTCCCCCTGGTTCACACAGATTACGCAGATTCTGGAGGTCACCGCTCGGGAAGGGATTTCGCAGATTACGGCTGGAGAATTCCCTCAAAACAAATCTGCGTAATCTGCGTTAATCTGCGTAATCTGCGGTCAGCCCCAATGGGAGCTGACCTGCGTGGATCACCCCCCTGGGCCTCCCCACGCTCAGCCTGCCCCACCGTTTCCGGGGAAGGTGGCCCCACGGACACGGTCCCCCCGGTTCACACAGATTACGCAGATTCTGAAGGTCACCGCTCGGGAAGGGATTTCGCAGATTACGGCTGGAGAATTCCCTCAAAACAAATCTGCGTAATCTGCGTAATCTGCGTTAATCTGCGTAATCTGCGTAATCTGCGGTCAGCCCCAATGGGAGCTGACCTGCGTGGATCACCCCCCCTGGGCCTCCCCACGCTCAGCCTGCCCCACCGTTTCCGGGGGAGGCTGTCCCTCGGGCACAGTCCCCCTGGTTCACACAGATTACGCAGATTCTGGAGGTCACCGCTCGGGAAAGGATTTCGCAGATTACGGCTGGGGAATTCCCTCAAAACAAATCTGCATAATCTGCGTTAATCTGCGTTAATCTGCGTAATCTGCGGTCAGCCCCAATGGGAGCTGACCTGCGTGGATCACCCCCCTGGGCCTCCCCACGCTCAGCCTGCCCCACCGTTTCCGGGGGAGGCTGTCCCACGGGCACGGTCCCCCCGGTTCACACAGATTACGCAGATTCTGAAGGTCACCGCTCGGGAAGGGATTTCGCAGATTACGGCTGGAGAATTCCCTCAAAAAAATCTGCGTAATCTGCGTTAATCTGCGTAATCTGCGTTACCGCCCCAGGGGGAGCTGACTTCCGTGATCACCCCCCCTGGGCCTCCCCCCGCGACCGCCTCAGCGCCCGCATGTTCCTGACGATCTCGCCCTCGTACCACTTCATCAGCCGGCAGTATTCCAGCCCCGGCCCCCCGTCCAGGAACCCCATCCGCAGCACGTACATGTAGAAAAACCGCAGCCAGGGGCGGAACGGCAGGCGCATCGAGAGGAGCTTCAGCGCGCGGCGGCGGCGGACGGGGTCGCCGAAATCGAAAAGGCCCGGGACATCCACCGGGCACTCGCGCAGCTCGCGCAGATTGTCTTCCGCCTCGAGCGCCGCATAGCGCCTGTGCTTCTCTCGCCAGTGATCCATCCCCTTGTTAAACGAATAATGCAGGAAATGGCTGTTCAGCCGTCCCTCCGGGCCAAGGTGCGGTCGGTGCGGCCGGAGTCTGGAACGACAAAGTCGTCCGATCACCTCATGGCCTCAAGACATGGCGCGAGGCGGCCCTCCTCATCGATGGCGAGAACAAGTACGGTGATCACCGCGACCGCTTGTGAATGAGAAAGGGACCGAGCGCCAGCCAACGGAGGCCTGAACGTCCCAGAACGTCAACAGCCTCGCCTGCGGAGCTGACCAGGGGCTCGCCATGAATGTTGTAGGAAGTGTTCAAGAGAGCGCCGCGTCCTGTTCGACGGCGAAAGGCCTCCAGAAGACGATGAAAGCCTGGATTGTCGGCTCGGCTCACGATCTGCGGGCGTACGGTGCGGTCGTGGGGGTGGATGCCGGCCTGGATCTCGGGCCAGCGCGATGTGCAGTCGAACGTGATGATCATCCAGGGGGCGCGCATCCCCTTCGGGTTTTCAAGATAGTCGCCAGCGCATTCCTCCAGGACGGAGCAGGCGAAGGGCATCCAGAAGTCGCGGCATTTTATGGCGGCGTTGATCTCGCGAACAACGCCGGGGCTTGCAGGGTCCGCCAGGAGCGATCGGTTGCCAAGGGCGCGGGCACCGAACTCCTCGCGACCGGAGACGCGGGCAACAACCTCGCCGCGGACCAGAAGGTCGGCGACAGCCTCCTCGATATCCGCCGGCTCGAAGACTTGAAACCGATCATCGCCGTCCAGGGCGCGTGAAATCTTGCGAGCCTCTTCATCCCCGACGCCGGGCCCAAGGTATAAAGGGCCAAAGGGCTCCGGGGGGGCGCCTTCGCGTGCGGCGTGAGCCAGCCAAGCCGCGCCAAAGGCGTTGGTCTCGTCTCCGCAGGAGGGGACGATGAACAGGCGCTCGACGCCCGGAAGTTCCAGAAGGCGCTGATTGGCCTTAACATTCATGAAAACACCGCCGGCGAGAAGCACGGTACGAATGCCCGTGGCCTCAACGCAGGAGGAGATCCAGTCCGCCAGCACGCCCTCCAGGAAAGCCTGCACGGCGGCGGCAATGTGGTCGAAACGGTGGAGTTCTGTCAGAGCGCGTAACGGTTCGTAACAGGCTGTGAAGGGGGGGGCCGCATGTGCGCGACGATAGACAAGATCTCCTGGATGGATCGGAGCGATCCAGCGTCTGAGATCGGCGGCCAAGCCTTCCGCAGCGGGACCGGACCCGTACGGGGCGAGCCCCATCACCTTGTACTCATGCTCATTGGGCGTCATCCCCATCAATACGGTCGCAGTCGTATAGAGGAGTCCGATCGAGTCCTTTTCCGGTATCGCGGCAAGACGTCTCAGGCGGCCGCCTTCGGCAACGGAAACTGTACCGGCAAGGCCATCGCCGGCGCCGTCACAGGTGATCACCAGCGCCCGGTCCGACAGGCCTGACCCAAGGAGAGCGGCGGCGCCATGGCAGAGGTGGTGGTCGAAATACGCGGTCCGGTCGGGCGGAAGTCCGAGGTCGACGAGGGCTTTTTCGCGAGCGGCCTGACGATAACCATATACCCATCCAGCGACTGGGGTCTCCCGGAGAAAAGCACGGAGGCGTCCGCGCAACGACCGATTTCGCATGACATAACCGCGCACGTTTTCCTCGAGCGTAGCGGGGATGGAGATGGGGCGGGTCGATGCGACAGCGAAGATATCGACGTCGCCGAGGCCGGCCCCGGCCTCGAGGAGCCCCCGCCGGAGAGCCTCGCGGGGGAAACCCGGTTGATTTTTGACACGAGTCGCCCGCTCCTCCTGCCAAGCGAACACCACCCGTCCATCCCGCAGCAGAACCACTGAACCGTTGTGGCCGTCGTTGATGCCGGCGATCAGCATGGGTGCGGATTCCCAGAAGGCTTTTCAAAATCACCCAACACAGGAAACGGCCCGACGCCGAGAAACCGCGAGGTGGTGTCAAAGGACAGCGCCCGTCTCCCTCGTCCCCCGACGAGAAAAACGCTCATTCCCCGCGTTTCTCTGTCCGGCGGCCCGCACCCAAGCGAGACGGGGCAACATCAGCGAAGCCTTGCGGCCATGCCGGGTTTTCGACAAAGCATACTTGTTTCAGTTTTCGCGTGTCGCGCGCCGCATTGACCTCGGGACTCGTACTTTGCGCCTCCCCTGGCGCCTCGCGGTTCCTATCGATTTTCTCTGAGCAGCCGCATGTTCCTGACGATCTCGCCCTCGTACCACTTCATCAGCCGGCAGTACTCCAGCCCCGGCCCCCCGTCCAGGAACCCCATCCGCAGCACGTACATGTAGAGGAACCGCAGCCAGGGGCGGAACGGCAGGCGCATCGAGAGGAGCTTCAGCGCGCGACGGCGGCGGACGGGGGCGCCGATATCGAAAAGGCCCGGGACATCCACCGGGCACTCGCGCAGCTCGCGCAGATTGTCTTCCGCCTCGAGCGCCGCATAGCGCCTGTGCTTCTCTCGCCAGTGATCCATCCCCTTGTTAAACGAATAATGCAGGAAATGGCTGTTCAGCCGTCCCTCCGGGCCGTCGATGACGTACTGCAAATTGATCGTCCTCGCAAAACGCACGCGCTCGGGGCGGAACAGTCGGACGACCCAGGTCGGATAGAGGCCGCTTCGACGGAGCCAGCGCCCCCGGAACATGTTCTTGAACCGCACCCGGTAGGCCACCTCGGCCCGCCCTCGATCCGATACGACAGCCTTCATCTCCTCGGCTAGCTCCAGCGGGGTAACCTCGTCGGCATCCGGGTTGTAGACCCACGGGTGCCTGAAACCCAGGGAGAGCGACGCCGTGCGGTGGGACCGCTCGTCGTCGAAGGGACGATGAACGACGCGCGCCCCGGCAGCCTTTGCAATCTCCACGGTGCGGTCGGTGCTGCCGGAGTCAAGGACAACAATGTCATCCGACCATCTCACCGACTCCAGGCAAGCCGGCAGATTGAGCTCCTCATTGAGCGTGAGAATCAGAACGGAGATCATGCTGCTTTGACGCGGCGGGATCGAAAGACAACGCGCATCAGGACACCATCTGCCCCACTCACGCGGCCCTTATTCTCTCATCTCTCTATTCTTGACAAATCTCGCCGGATTCCCCGCCACGACCGTCCACGGCTCGACGTCCTTCACGACCACGGCCCGGGCGGCGCAGACGGCCCCCTCGCCGATCGTGACGCCGGGGCCGACGTAGACGCCGGCCGCGACCCACGCCCCGATGCGAATCGGGGCGTGGGGAAGAAGCGTCCGGACAAGCAGTCACAACGTAGGTCTCTTCCTCTCCTTCCACGGGAAGCGGCTGCGGTAATTGCTGACGTCAACGTGGGGCATCCGTCGCTCTGTCCTCTTTATCCCGTCATCACGCAAGCCGGGATCGACCCGCCGCCCAGCACCCATTCGTAGACGGCCTTCATCCGCCGCGCAACAGACTCCCACGTGTACTTCTCCTCGATCAACCGCCGACCGCGCAGCCCCATCTCGCGGCGCTCGGCGTCGGACAGCGCCATCGCATCGCGCAGGGCCTCGGCCAGCGGCTCGACGCCGATCGGGACCCACCAGCCGCAGCGGCGCGTCTCCAACTCCCGCCACGGCGTCCCCCGCGTCGTGATCACCGGCACACCCGCCGCCAGGGCCTCGCCGACCACCAGGCCGAAGTTCTCGCTAAACGAGGGCAGGACGAAGAGATCGGCGGCGCGATAGGCCTCCCACTTCCTTTCCCCGTATAGACTGCCGGCAAAGGTAACCGTCCCGCCAACGTTTGCCTCTTCTATCGCACGCTCCACATCCGATCGGTGGTTATCTTCGTCGGGACCGGCGATCCGCAGCCGCCACCCGTCCGGCCTGATGGCACTCCATGCCTCCACAAGGTTGAGCAGCCCCTTTTTAGGGTGGATCCTGGAGAGGAACAACACGGTGCGCGGCTCCGTGCCGTTCGCGGGTTCGCGCCATGCCGGTATCTCGATGCCGTTGGGAATAACGGCGATCGGGTTCCCAAGGCCCAGCATTCGAATCCCCCGGGCCTCGTCGTCCGCCGTGGCATGGATCGCCGCGGCGCGCCCCAGGTCGCGCCGCTGGTACAGCCCCCACGCCAGCCGCTTCTTCCACGCCTTGTGCCGGAGGGCCCAGGGCGTCAACATCCCCCGCGGCGAGATCACCAGCGGGAGGCCGAGCCGCCGGGCCGCCGCCGACGCCGCATGGTTCGGCTGCGACCAGAGGCCATGACTGTGAACCAGCGCCGCCCCCCATTCGCCCGCGCATTCGCGGACCTTCCGTCCGAAGCCCGGCGACCAATAGGAGCGCGGGAGCCCGAGGGAGATCTGTTTCGCCACACGCGTCCGGACGAGGCCGGGGTCGGGCAGCTTCGGGTCCCCGCCCGAAGGGGCGGCGGTCAGGAGCCCGCAGGGGACCCCCAACCGCGCCAACGCCTCGCACAGGTTCCGCACGCTCGCCGCCGGCCCCCCGCTCGCGGCGCCCATGCCGGGGATGGCGTGCAGGACCGAAACGGTGATGGCTATGTCAGGCCCCTTTACAATCGTCAGCAGCAGGGAGGCTGCTCAAAGGCACACCGCTACGACGAGCAAGACTCTCATAACGGTTACAACCCGTCACGCCGCACCGTCTCGTCAAGCATCTCGCAACAGGCGGCCGATACATCTTCCACTGCAATCGACCGCATACACTCCATTTTCCGGTCCACGCAGTCCGCCAGCATGCACCCCTCGCACGGCGCGCGCTTCCTGAGAACCTTGTGTCCCGCGCCGTACGGGTACCATCGGCCCGGGTAATCGCGCGCCGAGAAGACGGCGACGCACCGCGTGCCGGCGGACGCGGCCAGGTGCATGGTGCCGGTGTCGTTCCCGAGGTAGAGACGGCATCGCCCCAGGGCCGCGGCCGCGGCCCGGATCGGCCACCCGGCCGCGTTGGTCCCCTCGCCCCAGGAGGCGATCAGCCGCTCCGCGCAGGCATGATCCTCCGGGCCGCCGAAGACCACCGGCCAGACAGAGTACCGGTCGATCAGCCGCTTCACGACTGCACCATAACGATCCTCCGGCCAGCGCTTGGCCGGCATCTTCGAGCCGGGGCCGACCGCCACCCAAGGGCGGCTATGGTCTATCGCCTTATCGGCCAGCAGAGCGTCCAGTCGGGCCTCGTCGGCCTCCGTGAGCGCGAGGTCGAGCCGGGCCCGGCCGGGCGGCGGGACGGGGATGCCGCTGCGCCGGAGGCGATCGAGCAGCAGATCGACCTCGCGCGGGAGCTCGGGCAGCGGCCGGCCGTCCGCGCGCGGGGGCGGGCGGAAGACATAGTCCATGCCGATGAAACGCCGAATGCCGCAGGCTCGAAAAAAACGTCGATCACGATGTATCTGAGGCTCCGAACGGGCAATAGGAGCGAGATAAACCAGCGTATCGAAGCGCAGGTGCCTGAGACGAAACGCCAGTTGCGAGCAGGACCAGAATTTGCGGAGAAGACCGGTGGCGCGGGGGTAGGTGAGGATGCGGTCGAAGATGCCAGTCTGGGTCACCAGATCGCGGGCGACCACGATCCCCGCGTCCGGCTGGACGTCGCAGAGGAGGGACAGCTCGGCGTCCCGGAAGTGGCCCCGCAGCGCCCAGAACGCCGGCATGGCGGCCAGCGTGTCGCCGAGCGAGCCGATACGAAATACAAGAACGCGGCCTCCAAGAATTGCTATTGACTTATCCCTTCAAGAGGGTGCACGTCACAATATGAGGACACACCAACACTGAATAAAAACACTACCATTGATCAGGTAAATCGTGGCTGATCAGAACAATAGCAGTACGCGTTGGACCCTCCGGGGAGTTTTCACGTCTATGGGTCAAGCGCACAACATGGACGCGAGTAAGTCCGTCATCGTGGCGAAATCGAATATTCATATGACTTGGTCAGGCGATCAAATCCAGGTGTTGATCCCAGCGGCGCAGGTTCTTAAAATGGAAGCGCTGGCGAAAAAAGCGCATACAATCCAGAGCACGCAGGATGTCAGCCTCTGACCCGGCCTCGCCGATTTTTAACTAGGGACAAGACATTCTGCCCAGCGGGGCATTCGATCATTGAGTCGACATTATGGTGACATATGCACTGACGCGTTCGCACGTCACACCACGAGATAAACAACATAATAGACAAATAATAATTGGTTGGCTGTTTGTATCTTGGGTCACTTAATATTAAAACATAGGAAATAAAATACCCCAAAAACATAATTGCTGAGCTCACATATAAGCCGTTGCTTAATAACTTCGACCTTTTAAACGTACTTCGTATGACGTATATAGCAGCACAAAGCCACGCGATCGATCCGCCCCCCCTTATAACAACGGTCACGATTTGCGCACTACCAAATAACTTCCATGGCAGCGGCGGGACTGGCGAAACTGCGGCGTAAAGGATCGGCCCAACCAATGGGATAGCATAGATCGACGCTGACGTCCCCTCCATACCCACCACCGACGCATAATTTATGTAATCAACAATCGCATTTTCACGAATTTGAACTTTAAAAATAAGGGGCGCGAAAATAGTTAACATCGCAATAGCGGCAACTGTCATGGACTTATAGCCCAGTCGAAGCCTTTGCGATACAGACCAAAATACAACAGCCCCATACAATAAAATACTTACAGGACGCATTGTCGCCAAGCCGGCAAAACCCAACATCCCCAAAACATACCATTGAATTCGAACGTATTTATACAACTTGAAACAGAAGGCGAATGTCAACATTGACGCCAATTGTAGCGCCGATTCTTTTCGGCTCATGGCCGCATAGACGACCGGATCAGGCATTAAGAGCAGACAGCTCAACATTGCCATTCCAGGAAATTTTTCCGCATTCTCTCCTAGAAGATTGAAGATGATTGCCGGAATCAGGGCAAGTGAGGTGGCATTCACGCTTAAGGCGATAGCGTGTATCGCCTCAAGCGACGAATCCGTTGAGACCAGCGAACTGAGCAATCCAACCACAAATGGCCATCCGGCAAGAGACCAGGCGCCGGCAAGCCTTACTGGTGTCAGCGTTGACCAAGCCTCAGACAAGCTCCCAGAACCGCGCAACGCGTCCACTACTTCACCAGCCTTAATTAAGTACAAGTAATCATCGCTCCACTGCCATTTCGCCCCATGCACCGCCTCGCTTTCTCGAGTGATTACTGCCGCAACACAGAATGATAGCAGGAATGGCATAGATGCGAACGCGACACTCCGGTATCCCATCCGGGGACAAAGCAATCTCCAAGAAGTTAGAACCACAAGCCACTCGGCCAAGAACAGGCCTAATAACCGATCGGCCTTATCATAGTTGCAGCACAGATAGCAAACGAGAAGGACCGGCGGAACAGATAAAAAAGAGACCATAGCCCATTCGTGCCGTATGCCGTGCATATACATTGTTGTCAACAACTTACAAAATAGTTATATAGGACGAACTTATGCGTGTATTTGATAGCACCCTTCCCCCCGGATGGGCAGAAGGCGCGAAGGATGCCACCGAAAATGCCGATAATCTATTCGCCGCGCGGTATCATTGACCAGTCCTACTTGATGACGGTCTTCCGCACACGCATTCGACATGGACACGACATGCTCAATTTCATAATCCGCACGCATCGTGCGCCGCCAAGCCAGGCGCCGAAGATTATTGCTGCCCCGGCCTCGTCGTTGGCATGCGCCGGCGCCGGCCCTCTTCCGCCCCTCGTGGAGAGGGATACATTGCGTGCCATGCAATTACGGCTCACACCAAATAAGCCTTCTCCCGCCTGCGACCATGTATAGCGCATGAGTGAATGCAATCACTTCGCGCACTAAGAGAAGTGGAATCACCCAAGGGTGAGTCGCTGGATATTTTTGTGCGATCGCATTGTAGGGTCTCAGCGCGACGTGAAGAACTGCCGCAAACAACGGCAGATTACACAAGGCGAAGTAATAGTCGCCACGTGAATAGCTCAACTCGCGAATGGAGTATATCCCTCCCCACGCTCGGCACCCACCCGAGCCCTCCGCCAGATGAATCAAGGAGGCCTCCGGCTCGAAGAGAACAAGCCGACCAGTCTTCGCTGTGGCTCGGAAGGCAAAATCCGACTCCTCCCGGTACGCGCTGCCTGTATAGCGCATATCGAATCCGCCTAGGTCAATCGCAAAATCCCGCCGGACGCTAAAGTTACACCCGAACAAGCCGCGTATCCATGATCTTCGATGGTAATTGCGCGGAAACCGTAAAGAATAATCCTTAACGACCCCGTGCGCCACCTTGCGATCAGGCCCCAGGACTTGCCCCGTGACGGCAAATACCGACGGGTCCTTGTAACAGCGTCTGTGCGTTTCAACAAATCCCGGCGAAGGCAGGACATCATCGTCCACGAAGATCACCAAGTTCGTTCGTGCCTCTCGCAACGCCACGTTGCGCGCCCCCGGGAGATTGGGTTCGAGTCCGCGCAGCCAGCGAATCTTTCCGCTTCCCTGCCACTCCCGCAGCCGGCTCTCCGTCTGCTCGGCGTGGGTCGGTGTCTGATCCACGACCAGCACGTCTTCAGGAGCAGGATATTGCGCAAGAACCTGCTCGATCGTCTCGACAAGCACATTCTCGCGCATGTACGTGGGGATCGCAACCGTCACCGTGAGACGATCGGCCATGCTTCCTCCATCGCGCGGCAAACAGGGTCCCGTGATCGTCGCCGGCCTTCAGCCAAGCACGTTCCTCCTCCCTTTCATCGTCGGCCAGCACATGCCAAGGCAGTCCCCGGAATTGATACGTGAAGTAATCCTGAAGCTCGCAACCCGTGAGCCAGTGCATCAACTGGGATTTGGAGATCCCCTTGCCCAAGTCGCCGGGCTGTCCAGGCACATGAAAATCGGTGACCGCCCAGATGCAGGCCATGTCAAGCGGCACCTTGATCAGACCTCGGGCCAACAACGGCGCGGATGTTGCCGCCGACAGGGGCGTTTGAAGCGGCCGTCTGAGGACGCGACGAGCCCACGTTCCGCCTATTGCGCGCAACCGGCCCCACGCCGACGGGGCGCGTCGCGCTCGCGCCTCGCGTATTCGATTCCGGCAGACCGGGTCCTCCCTCGCTTCCGCGCGCGGATCGTGGGCCGTCATCAGCCATCCGCCCGGCATGAGCAGCCTCAGCGCTTTTCCGAAGAAATCCGGCAAGTCCACGATGTGGTGCAACACGCTGTTCGCCGTGATGACATCATACGTCCTCGTTGTCGGAACGGCATCAATATCCCCGAGCAGATATTCGCAGCGCGGCATCCCGGGCCTCTCCTTGGCCCGGCTGCGATCCAGCATGGCCTCGCACGGATCCAGCAGCGTGATCTGCCCCACGGCGTTTCCGCATGATTCCGAAAGATAGGAGCGGACCAATCCCGTCCCCGCGCCCACATCCAGGATCCGAAGCTTCTTCCCGCATGCCGCCAACGGTCCCAGCAGCCGGCCCCAAACATCCCGCAAGCCCTCGAAATGATCCGCGTGAATTGCATCGTAGTGCGCCGACTCGGCCGTGTGGTAGGCTTCGTTCACTGCCCAATAGAAATCCCTCGGGCTGCATGTCGCGCCGCATCGAGTCATGATCGCCCGGAGAGGCTCATAGGCCGCCGCGTTTCCGCCGGGATGCGCCGACCGCCCGCTCATGCCGAGGCATGCTCCACAGGCGCCGCTTTCGGGCGCATGACGGCCCATTGTTGACGTATCGGTTTCCCGTCGAGGATGCGTTTCTCGTCCAGAACCTCCAGCTGGTCGGGCGGCGAGAAGCCGGCCAGAACCGGGTAGTCCTCGGCCTTTCTCGGGGAAGCGTCAATGATCGTGATCCGGTGACTGCCCCCGAAACGTGCGATCAACCGCTCCGTCAGTCCCGGTCGGAAACAGTCGTGCAATTCGACGAGCATCGTGCTGCCATACAAGCCGGGGGCCTTCGCCGGATCGAGGATCTCCAGCTCGGCCCCCTCGCAGTCGCAGATTATCAAGGCCCCGTGGATTGGAAGGCATGCCAGCCTTTCGGCCGAACACGTGCCGGCAACCGCCACCCGATCCGAGACCCCATTCAGGTGGGCAAGATTCATGCAGGCCAAGCGAGCTCTGTGCGCCATGTCGAACCCGATCACCCACGTTTGAGGAAGCGCGTAGGCAAGCCCCACAGCGTAGTAGCCTTCCGCGCAGCCGACATTGATAACGACACGGTACTTCTCCGAGATGAATTGCTCGATGACGGCATGCAGCTCCGCCTCATAGGAGCCGATCAGCTTGGGTATCGGCCGGCCGTCGATTGCGCATGGCGGATACTGCATGCCCTTGAACGGCCCGGCGCCGACACATGCGCCCTGGATGCGAATCACCCGGCGCTTCATCCGCTCGTAACGGTTGACCCGGCTACGCAACCATGCGTAAAGGCCAGGCGTAAGACGGCGACCGGATGCTTTCGCGAAGTCAAATAACGCAGACAGGATCATGTCACGACTCCATGTCGGCCCGACATTCCTCGTAGAAAGCCAGGCTGGACCTCACGGCACGCTCCACCGAACACATCTCCCGGATGCGTTCCCGCGCCTTGGCCGCCATCCGGGATGCCAGCACGCGGTCTGAGAGCAGTCGTTCGATGGCGTCGGCGACAGCCTGCGGATCGTCCGTCGGCACCAGCAGCCCATTGGATTCGTGCTCGACGAACTCCTCGCAAGGCCCCCCGCGGCAGACGACCACGGGGCACCCCTGCAGCATCGCCTCGGCAATCACGATCCCGAACGTCTCGAGCGTGCTCGGGAAGGCGAACACCTCGGCTCTCCGCATGCACGCAAGGACATCGCAGCGGCGGATCCGCCCCAGGAAACGAATGCGCGCCTCGAGCTCGGGACCTGCAATTTCGCGGATCTTCTTGTCTGCCGCCCCCCCCCCCTCATCCGCCAGCGCACCCGCGTAGACGAGATGGAGGTCTGCCCAGTTTCTCAGGAAAACACGAGCTGCTTCTGCCAGAACATATGCACCCTTAAACCGCGAAACGGTTCCGGCGTAAAATACAAAACGTCCCGGGAGCCCCGCCGGGACCGGCGGCACTCCCGACGGTTCATCGACAGGAGAATACACCACAGCCACGCGCCTGCCGCGGAAGCCGAAGGTCTGCCCGGTCAGATCGCTTGCGAAACGCGACACGGCGATCCAATCCCGGTGCAACCATAAAGTGCGTTTCTCGCACCAGCGGAGCGCAAAGGGGGCACGCCTTCTCGTATGCGCGGCGATCGCCGTCGCAGATTGATGCAGCCTGACCACGACGGGGCAGGACGCAAACCGGAAGGGCATCATGCCGCCGAATTCAGGCGTCTCGATCAGATCGATGCGGCCATTCTCCGCCTCTCTTCGCAGCCAGCGGTGAAGGCGGTAGCGGTTCAGGATCCAAGCCACACGGCGCGTGCGGCATTCCGGCAACGTCACGACACGCACGCCGCTGTCATCGCGTTCGCCTGCCGTCCCGCGCCAGCCGACCACCGTCACTTCATGGCCTGCCGCGCGCATGCCGTGGGCGATCGTGCGCACGAAGGTGCCGATGCCGCCGTGAGGCAGCGGCGGATACTCGTTGCACAAGTAGGCGATCTTCACGAGGCTCTTGCTATCCAGACCAGTGCAGAGCGAGACGCCCTCGCAAAAAAACCGGGCATCTTCGCAAAGAGCCGCTCAAGCGCATTGACGTCGGAGAGGCTTAATAGTCCCATTTGGCGAACGATAACCCCGTAGCAGACGGTCATGATGCCGGCGGAGACTGCGATGGACCAGGAGCTGGGGGAGCCGGCCGTGGCGAAGTAGGCCAACGCCGCGCTGACCAGCGCCGCGAGCAGCGTCCTGCCAAGCGCGGCGAAAGGCACGGCAAATCCCAAACGCCTGGCGATGTACCAAAATCCCATGCCGATCATCGTGCATTGCACGGCCGAGCGCGTCCAGGCAGCCCCCCAGAATCCCCAGATTGGGATGGCCAGGAAGCACGCCGAGACAGACAGGGCCGCGCCCAACAGCCCGCTCACGGCTATGAATTGGGAACGCTCCAGGCCGTACACAAGGGAGGAGCCCACCGTCGCAACCCCCAGGACCGAGAAGGCCACCAGAACCATCGCGCTGGGCACAGCCGGAGTGAAGCTCGCGCCGTATAAGAGAGGCAAGAGCGCGGGAGTCACGGCGGCCACCCCAAGACAGATCGGGAACAGCATCAATGCGAGGAGGCGCGTGGCCTGCGCGTACGTTCGGGCCACCGAATCCATGTCTTTCGCTCCGGCCCGCGCCGCGAAGTGCGGCATGAGCGCGCCGCACAGCAAGGCCGGCCCCTGCGCCGCCATGCCCGCCAGCGAAAGCCCCACGGTGAACATCGCGACGTCTCCATCCCCCCAGTATCGTTTGATGAAGAAGATTTCCACGCGCGACCAGACCAGCGCCGAAACAATGGCCGCCAGCCATGTATTTACCGCGTAAGACCAGACCCGCTTTCGCAACAAAGGCCCGACCGCCCTGGTACATGCGCGGCCCCGCAAGAGCGTCAGCGACAGACAGGCCGGCAGCAGGGCCGCCGCCAGGTATCCCGCGAGCGCCCCACGGACTCCCCCGGTCCACGTTCCCGCCAATACGCCCGCCACGAGAAGACAACTCGTCCCGAGATTCAGTTTCGCGCTGATATCGAAGCGCTGCCTGCCGGCGAGATGCGCCAGATACAGGCTCCCGATCCCCTGAGCCAGGAAGTAGAGGCAGAGCAGCGAGAGCGTTTCGTGGCCTTCCTTCGCCTCCGCTCCCGCAATAGCCAGCGCTGCGGCGCCTACGACCGACAGCCCCAGGAAACGCACCAGGATCCAACGCGCCAGGGAACTCGTCAGTTCCACGGCCCCACGACCCTGAACATCGGCCAAAAAACGCGTCATGGTATTCTGCAGGCCGAGGCCACTGAGCGTACCCACGAAGTCGGCCATCCAGACCAGATATGCCAGCTGTCCAGTCCCTTCCGGCCCGAGGCGACGCGCGATGATGATCCCTGCAACCAGACGCCCCACGAGCGAACTGACGCTCGCCGCCGCGCTCCACGCCGTGTCTTCGGCCAACGTATGCCGAGCCGGCTCGCCCAACGCCGCGTTAGCTCCCGGTGCTCGTCCCGTATCAAGCATTCTGAGTCAATAACCCCGGAGATCAGCTTCAGCCGCTCAAACCCGCGCCGCGAACCCCGCCGGCGCCCGGCCTCCCCGCAGGAGCCCCCAACCGGCGCCGGGCTCGATCCGGGAGCCGTCGAGGACCGGGGCGGGCATCCCCCGGTGCCGGGCGGCGGCGCAGACGCGGGCGCGGATGTCGCGGCGCTTCCGGAGCTCGAGGATGACGGGCGCGAGCTTGACGGCCCCGGGACGGGTGCCGAAGACGACGGAGACAGTCTTCATCGTGGAGACCGCCATATCATCCCAACAATCCGTGAAATCCAATCGAGCCGTGTACCCCCGAATCCGTGCAATCCGTGTTCCCCGCCCGAGGGGAGAAGCTCCTTTCCGTGGGTGATCCCCCTGGGCCTCCCCACGCTCAGCCTGCCCCACCGTTTCCGGGGGAGGCTGTCCCTCGGGCACGGTCCCCCTGGTTCACACAGATTACGCAGATTCCGGAGGTCACCGCTCGGGAAGGGATTTCGCAGATTACGGCTGGGGGATCCCCTCAAAACAAATCTGCGTAATCTGCGTTACCGCCCCAGGGGGAGCTGACTTCCGTGATCCCCCCCCTCTGGGCCTCCCCACGCTCAGCCTGCCCCACCGTTTCCGGGAGAGGCTGTCCCACGGTCACGGTCCCCCTGGTTCACACAGATTACGCAGATTCCGGAGGTCACCGCTCGGGAAGGGATTTCGCAGATTACGGCTGGGGAATCCCCTCAAAACAAATCTGCGTAATCTGCGTTAATCTGCGTAATCTGCGGTCAGCCCCAATGGGAGCTGACCTGCGTGGATCACCCCCTCTGGGCCTCCCCACGCTCAGCCTGCCCCACCGTTTCCGGGGGAGGCTGTCCCACGGGCACGGTCCCCCTGGTTCACACAGATTACGCAGATTCTGTAGGTCACCGCTCGGGAAGGGATTTCGCAGATTACGGCTGGGAGATCCCCTCAAAACAAATCTGCGTAATCTGCGTTAATCTGCGTAATCTGCGTTACCGCCCCAGGGGGAGCTGACTTCCGTGATCCCCCCCCCTCTGGGCCTCCCCACGCTCAGCCTGCCCCACCGTTTCCGGGAGAGGCTGTCCCACGGTCACGGTCCCCCTGGTTCACACAGATTACGCAGATTCCGGAGGTCACCGCTCGGGAAGGGATTTCGCAGATTACGGCTGGGAGATCCCCTCAAAACAAATCTGCGTAATCTGCGTTAATCTGCGTAATCTGCGTTACCGCCCCAGGGGGAGCTGACTTCCGTGATCACCCCCCCTGGGCCTCCCCACGCTCAGCCTGCCCCACCGTTTCCGGGGGAGGCTGTCCCTCGGGCACGGTCCCCCCGGTTCACACAGATTACGCAGATTCCGGAGGTCACCGCTCGGGAAGGGATTTCGCAGATTACGGCTGGGAGATCCCCTCAAAACAAATCTGCGTAATCTGCGTTAATCTGCGTAATCTGCGTTACCGCCCCAGGGGGAGCTGACTTCCGTGATCACCCCCTCTGGGCCTCCCCACGCTCAGCCTGCCCCACCGTTTCCGGGGGAGGTGGCCCCACGGACACGACTCCCCCTGTTGACACGGATTCCACGGATTTGACGGGAAACAGCTCGCCCGGATTACACGGATTTAGGCCATCCGGAATCAGCGGAGGACGATCTGGCGGGCATTGAAATCCAATCACGAGGCACGGGTCTCGCGTCTCCCGGACCTTTCATTCCGGCCGCGGATCGCCGCCTTCACGTCCTCCGCGGTGATGCCGAAGAGGCGGTCGAAGTGAGCCCGGCAGACGGCGACGGCCTGGAGGACGCGGCGGCGGTCGAGGCCGCCGATCTCGATGACAAGGCGGCCGGCGCGGCGGACGGCCTTCAGGTAGAAGATCCGCTTCGCGCCGCGGCGGAACCAGAGGACGGCCCGCTTCGACCCGGGCGCCTCGCGGAGGTCCAGGGCGGTGGCGCCGGCGAGGTCGGTCAGCTCCGGGGTGACCGCGACGAGCAGGCCGTCGGCGCGCCCGCCCCGGGACGCGTAGGTGAGGGATTCGGTTACGGGAAGGGTGGGCATGCGCCGGCCTTGCCGGATTCACCACCGAACACACCGAAGACACCGAACCAACAGCCATGCTGCCGTTTCGGTGCGTTCGGTGCCTTCGGTGGTCAACCTTCCACCGGCTGTTTCGGTGTATTCGGCATTTCGCATCACAGGTCCGGCTCCACCACGCTCTCGTCGACCTCCAGGCTCACGGCCCGCGAAATGAGATGGACGCGCACGATCAGCCGGGTCCCGGAGGGAAGCGAGACGATCTCGCCGGTCAGGCCCTTGAGGCTGCCCCGGGTGATGCGCACGGGCTTGCCGACCTCGGCCCATCGCGCCTCCATCAGCCGGTCGTCGGCCTGGAGGGCCCGGGCGACGTTCTCCAACTCGGCCACGAGCGTGGACTGGTCGTCGGTCTCGACGATCCGGGCAACCTTCTTCGAGGCGAAGAAGTCGCGGCGCTCGGCGGCGGCGGTGTCGGCGAAGACGTAGCCGGGGAAGAGAGGGACGTGAAACCAGCGGACCTCGCGGTTGCCGAGGTTCTTGCGGCGGATCAGCGGGAGGTAGCAGGGGATCTCCTTCTTCCGGAGGTAGGCGGCGAGGACCTTCTCGGCGCGCGACTTGCACTGCAAAGCGCCCCATTTCCTCGCGGGGGGGAGCAAGGAGACCGGGGACGGTTCGGTCATTTCAGGGCGGGACACAGGGAAGCCCAGTGAGTTTGCCCGACATGAAACGTTCCCCCCGGGGCATGACACAGATTTCGCAGATAATTTTCAATGCGCTGGCGCGTGGAGCGCCGAGAGGCGGGAGGAACCGAAGCGGCATGAGAGACACTCCGTCCCCGTCGCGTGGCGGCACATGTGGACGGGGTGTGCCGAACGCGCTGGGGACGCTTGGATTTATGACGAGCGAACCGGCATTTTAGCGACGGGGGTGGACGGGGTCAAACACATCACGGAGCCGCCTGGAATCGCCCCCCGGAGGGATCGGCCGCGCCCACGCTTTACTCCAAGCGACCCGGGACTTTTCGATGACTCCCCGATCCCCGGCGAGCAGACGATTGTGTGGAAGACGCAAACCGGGGGGACCGGAAGGATCCGAGGCATCGGGTTGACGCATGGATCCGGCGATCCGTCAATCCGAGTCAGAGCCCGAGGGGCGGCACGCCTGTGCCGCCCGAGATCGATCAACCGGTGGAAGTGCAAAGCAGGGGTGGAAAGGGTAGGGGACGCAGGATCAAGGCAATGTTACGATAAGTAACATCGTACGACAGGCCCGCTGCGGCGCGGATTCGCCTTAACTTCTTTTGGCGGTGCGACTTGCGCAATATTTGAAAGTGTGGCACGGGATTTGCTTATACACCCTCTGCCGTGGCTCCGCTCCCCCGTCGGAGTGGGAAAGGGCTGCGCCGGGGGACGCGGGGCGCGGCAAAACACCGGCCGGTCAGGGTCGTGGGGCGCTCCCGGCGCGCGCGGCGCGCCGCGGGAGATAGGGAGAGGGTGTGTCCCGTCCCCCCTCCGCGCCCGCCCCGCCCCTGCTGGGGGCGGGGTGTCGGCGAGGGCGGGATGTTGGCGGGGAGGGAGAACGGCGCGACAGATGCTGCTCGAGCACACGACCGATCCGGGCATGCGCGGCAGATCGGCCCATGACCCTCTGTCTCTCAAGGGGTGTGGCTGCCCCCCAATCCATCGGGTTTCAGGGGCCACTTGAGCCACGCCTTAGGGCCGGCAAGATGTCGGCGCTACGGCTCCACGCTCCAACAAAAAGGGGGCGGCCTGGCGGCCGCCCCCTTCGGGGTGGACGGAATCCGATCCCCACGCGGCTCAGGCCTTGGGGGCCTCAGGGGCGGGGACCTCGGGGGCAGGAGCCTCGGGGGCCTGCGAATCGACAACCTTCTCGGCGGTCAGCGACGCGGCGGGGGCGGGCTTCTCGGCCTCCTTCTGCTTGGTGACGCGAAGGAGGCTCAGGCCGATCTTGCCCTCGGCCGGCTCGAGCTTGATGACCTCGACCTCGACCTCGTCGCCGACGCCGAGGGCCTTGCCGTCGGCGGGGTCGGCGACCTTGGAGATATGGAGGAGACCTTCGAGATCGGGCTCGAGCTCGACGAAGGCGCCGAAACTGACGAGCTTGGTGACCTTGCCGGGGAGCACGGTGCCGATCTTGTACTTCTCGGGGATGACGGACTCCCAGGGGTTGGGCTGGGTCTGCTTCAGGCCGAGGGCGATGCGCTTCTTGTCGGGGTCGCAGGAGAGGACGAGGACGTCGACCTTCTCGCCCTTCTTGACGACCTCGGAGGGGTGGAGGATCTTCTTGGTCCAGGACATGTCGGAAACGTGGAGCAGCCCGTCGATGCCCTCCTCGAGCTCGACGAAGGCGCCGTAGTTGGTGGTGTTGCGGATGCGGCCGGAAACGCGCATGCCGGCCTTGTACTTGTCCCCCACCAAGGTCCACGGGTTGACCTCGGTCTGCTTCATGCCGAGGGAGATCTCCTGCTTCTCCTTGTTGATGTTGAGGACGACGACCTCGACGAGATCGCCGAGGGAGACGACCTCGGCGGGGTTGGAGACCTTCTTGGTCCAGGACATCTCGGAGATGTGGACGAGGCCCTCGACGCCGGTCTCGAGCTCGACGAAGGCGCCGTAGGGGAGCAGGTTGACGACCTTGCCGCGGACGCGGGAGCCGACGGGGTAGCGCTCGGGCACGCGGTCCCAGGGGTTGGGGGTGAGCTGCTTCAGGCCGAGGGCGATGCGCTCGGTGGTGCGGTCGATGCGGAGGATCTTGACCTCGATGCGCTGGTCGATGGCGACGATCTCGGAGGGATGGTTGACGCGGCCCCAGGACATGTCGGTGATGTGGAGGAGGCCGTCGATGCCGCCGAGGTCGACGAAGGCGCCGAAGTCGGCGATGTTCTTGACGACGCCGGGGCGGGTATCGCCCTCGCGGAGGACGGCGAGGAGCTCCTTCTTCTGGGCGTCGCGCATCTCCTCGAGGAGCTTGCGGCGGGAGACGATGATGTTCATCCGCTTCTCGTCGATCTTGATGATCTTGGCCTCGATCTCGCGGCCGAGGAAGGCGCCGATGTCCTCGACCTTGCGGATATCGACCTGGGAGGCGGGGAGGAAGACGGGTACGCCGACGTCGACGAGGAGTCCGCCCTTGATCTTGCGGATGACGCGGCCGCGGACGACGTCGCCCTCCTTGTTCTGGGTGATGATGCGCTCCCAGCCGCGGATGCGGTCGGCCTTCTGCTTCGAGAGCCGGATGACCCCTTCCTTGTCCTCGACGTCCTCGAGGAAGACCTCGATCGTGTCGCCGATCTTGATCTCGCGGGGGTTGTAGAACTCGGAGACGGGGACGACGCCCTCGGACTTGTAGCCGACGTCGACGAGGACCTCGTCGCCGATGACGTTGAGGATCTTGCCGTGGAGGATGGTGTCGACCTGGAACTCGCGGACGGACTCGTCGTAGAGGCGGCCGAGGGCCTCGTCGGTCTGGCCGCCGAGGACGCGGTTCGTTTCCTGCTCGGCGAGGTCGTCATTGATGCCGAGGTCTCGGATCAACTGGCGGTTGCTCATGGGACGCGTCGCTCCAAGGGCGCGGGGGGCGGCGGTCCCGCGAAGGGGAGTCCGCCGGGTCCGCCCGCTGCGTGAAAAAAGGACGGAAAAAGGCGCGCGGAGCCCCACCGGCCCGCGGTCCGCCGGACAGCATGCACGCTTGCCATCGAACCCGTCACCCGGCCGGGGCGGCGGCGGCCTCGCGCTCGAGGGCGCGGAGGGCCCCGCCGACGCGGGCCACGATCGACCGTTCGTCCTCGTCCGGCGCCACGCGCACCGGCTCGCCGTACCAGACGCGCACGGCGCGCGGCCGGGGCAGGCGGCGATGCCGGGGCCAAACCCGGAAGGCCCCGTCGATGTAGACGGGGACGATCGGGGCGCCGGATCGCCGCGCCAGCAGGCCGAAGCCGGCCCGCAGGGGGCCGATCCGGCCGTCGGCCGTCCGCGTCCCCTCCGGGAAGACCAGCAGGCACCGGCCGCGGGCCAGCAGGGCGAGCGCCTCGCGCACGGCCTGCAGGTCCGCCCGGTCGCGATCGACCGGGAAGGCGTAGACGGAACGAATCAGCCGGCCGAACCCTCCGATAAAGAGCGAGCGCCGCGCCATGAAGTGCAGCGGGCGCGGCAGCGCGCTGCCCGCCAGCACCGGGTCGAGATAGCTCACGTGGTTCACCGCCAGGATCAACGGCCCCCGCCGGGGGACGCGCGCCAGTCGGATCGCGCGGTACCGGAACAGGGCCAAGCAAACCGCCCAGCAAACGATCTGGCAGGCGGCGAACCAAACGTCGTTGAGCCGGGACGCGAGGGACTCGCGGCTCGCCCCGGCCGGGACCCGTCGATCCCCCCTATCGGCGTCCATCGGCATCCATCCGCGGGGTCCTCCCCCGGAGCCGGGGAACCAGCGGCCACGGCTCCTGCGGCGCGGCGTCGCCCCGCCGCGCAACCTGTCCGCCGGCGCGCCGACAGCCCTCAAGACCGGACGAGGGCGACGATCCGGTCGACGACCTCGTCGACGGCCATGCCGGTCGTATCGAGGACAACGGCGTCCGCCGCGGGGCGGAGGGCGCCGACGGGCCGGGCGCGGTCGCGGGCGTCGCGGTCGCGCAGGTCGGCCTCGACGCGGCCGGGATCGACGGCGAAGCCGCGGGCGGCCAACTCGACGGCGCGGCGCCGGGCGCGCTCCGGGAGGCTCGCGTCCAGGTAGACCTTGCGGGCGGCGTCGGGAAAGACCTCGGTCCCCTGGTCGCGCCCCTCGGTCACCACGTCGCGGCCCTCGGCGTAGGCCCGCTGGAGACGGCCCAGCTCGGCGCGCACCTCCGGGGGGTCGGCGACCCGGAAGATGTGCCGCGCCAGGCCCTCGTTGCGGATCTCCGCCGTCACGTCGCGGCCGTCCACCCGGACGCGCTGCGTCTCGCCGTCGTCGTCGAGCTCGAAGCGAAGGCCGCGGACGAGCCGGACGACGGCGGCGGGGTCGTCCATCGCGATGCCGGCTTGCAGCGCCGCCCAGGTCGCGGCCCGGTAAAGGGCGCCCGTGTCGAGGAAGCGGAAGCCGAGACGCCGGGCGACCGCCCGGGCGACCGTCGACTTGCCCGCCCCCGCCGGTCCGTCAATGGTGATGACCACGCTTCGGAACACCGGGAAAGCCGCGAATCATAGCCCACGGAGGGAGGGGATGCAAGAGATAGTCGACGCTCAAGTTACCCCACACACCTTTCGGCGAACAAGAAAGCCCTCTGAAACTCGATCGCGAACGGCATCCGTCTAGCGCCACGTTCCCCCCGCCGACACCCCGCCCCCACCAGGGGCGGGGCAGGCGCGGAGGGGGGACGGGACACACCCTCTCCCTATCTCCCGCGGCACGCCGCGCGCGCCGGGAGCTCCCCACGACCCTGACCGGCCGGTGTTTTGCCGCGCCCCGCGCCCCCAGGCGTAGCCCTTTCCCACTCCGCCGGGAGAGCGGAGCAACGGCAGGACGGTGTATAAGCAAATTCCGTGCCACACTTCCAAGTCTCACGCAAGTCACCTACCCAGAAGAGGTTAGGGCAAATCCGGCCTTCGGAGGTCCCGTCGTGCGGTGTTACTTTACGTAACATTGCCTCAATCCTGCGCCCCCTTCCCTTTCCACCCCAGCTTTGCACTTCCACCGGATGCCCGATCCCGGGCGGCACGGGCGTGCCTCCCCTCGGCTTCGAATCTGGAGGACGGGACGCCATGTCCACGCACCAACCCAATGCGTCGGGTTCTTCAGTCGTCGCGTCCCCGCATTTCCTGCGCTGCCGTTTGCTTCCGGTGATGGCGGACATTCACACCCGGGCGGGCGGCGAAGGGCCTGAACCGCAACATTGAAACCGCCGCGCGCACCGTGAGCGCCTAACGCCCCTGACCGACCGGAAACCATCCCCTCAACGAACGCTGGCAGGCTTGGTCCGACGCCGGTACACTGCATCGCCATGACGCTTATCGCCCGGGGACAGCGCAACCCGCTTCATCTCCGCCGGCTGCCCGGCGGGGCGGATCCGCTGGCCGCCTTCGCCCCGTTCGCGGAGGAGCCGGGGGCGGTCCTGCTCCACAGCGCCGAGCCCCACCCCCGCTTCGGCCGCCACGCCATCTGGGCGATCCGACCCGTCGCCGTGCTCGAGTCGCACGGGAGCACGACGACGATCCGGCGCGGCGGCCGCGCGGAGCGACGGGACGGCAACCCGTTCGATGTCCTGGCCGCGTTCCTCGCGGAGCATCGCCAGGCGGCGGCGGACCTGCCCGTGCCGTTCGCGGGGGGACTGATCGGGTACCTCGGATACGACCTCGGCCGGTGGGTCGAGCGGGTGCCCGAGCGGGCGCGGAAGGACGACGGGTTCCCGGACCTGTGGCTGGGGATGTACGACGCGGCGATCTGCGCGGACCAAGTCGCCGGGGAGGCGTTCGTAACGGGTCGGGAGGGGATGGACAGCCGGGAGGGGCTGGATGGGAGAATGGGGGCGCTGGCGGAGGCGTACTGGGGCGCGGCAGGCGCCGAGACGCGGGAAATCGCCGAAAGGTGCGCCGAGATCGCCGCGGGGGGCGGGGTGACTTCGAACTTCACGCGGGAGGGGTTCCTGGCGGCGGTGCGGCGGGCGAAGGCATGGATCGCGGCGGGAGACCTCTACCAGGTGAACCTGTCGCAGCGCTTCGAGGCGGTGCCGGCGGGGTCGCCCTACGCCCTCTTCCGGCGCCTCTGCGCGGCCAGCCCGGCGCCGTTCGCGTCGTACCTCTCCCTCGGCGGCGGGCGCGCCGTGGCCGGCGCCTCGCCCGAGCGTTTCCTGCGCCTCGACGGCCGGCAGGTCGAGACGCGGCCGATCAAGGGGACTCGGAGGCGGGGGGCGACTCCGGAGGAGGACGCGCGGCTGAGGGCGGAGCTGGAGGCCAGCGAAAAGGACCGGGCGGAGCTGGTGATGATCGTCGACCTGGAGCGAAACGATCTCGGGCGCGTCTGCGCCACGGGAAGCGTCGAGGTGACGGAGGCGCGAACGATCGAGACGTACGCGCAGGTGCACCACGGGGTGGCGACGGTACGGGGGACGCTGGCGGCGGGGGCCGGGCCGGTGGAGCTGCTGCGGGCGGCGTTCCCGGGCGGCTCGATCACCGGGGCACCCAAGGTGCGCGCGATGGAGGCGATCGAGGACCTGGAGCCGACGCGGCGGTCCGTCTACACGGGCGCAATCGGGTGGATCGGGCTCGACGGCCAGATGGACCTCTCCATCGCCATCCGGACGGTACTGACCGAGCGGGGGCGGGTGACGTTCCAGACGGGAGGGGGGATCGTGGCGGACTCGGACCCGGAGGCGGAGTACGAGGAGACGCTGGTGAAGGCGGAAGGGATGATGAAGGCGGTGGGGGGAAGGGAGGGGGGAGACGACGGACGAGTACGGGAACGAATATGAGTACGAGGACGAGAGAAGCGGGGGCGGGATACAAGAGCGGGCGGTGAGGACCCCACATGAGCGATTCCCTGATGCCTTGGGCTTGGACGGACGGGCGGCTGGTGCGGATCGACGCGCCGGTGATGCCGCTCTCGGCCCCCGCGCTGCTCCGCGGCGAGGGGATATTCGAGACGATGGCGTGCGTGGGGGGACACCCCAGGCTGTTCGACTGGCATTACGAGCGGCTGGCGCGGTCGGCGCGGGCGCTGGGACTGCGGCTGGCGCTCGGGCCGGGTGCGCTGCGGAAGGCGGTGGAGGCGACGCTGGCGCGGAACAGGGTCGGGGAGGCGGCGGCGCGGGTGATGCTGATGCGGGGGGCGCGGCGGGAGTCGGTGGCGGTGGTCTGCCGGCGGGCGGCGCGGCCGGGGGCGCGGGAGCGTTCGCGCGGGGTGGCGCTGGAGGTGGCGCCGTGGCGGCGAGCGGCGGGCGTTCCGATCCACCGGCACAAGACGCTGGCGTACTGGGAGTGCCAGCGGGCACGGGAGTGGGCGGAGGGACGAGGAGCATTCGACGCGCTGTTCCTCACGCCGGAGGGATGGGTGCTGGAGGGAGGGATGACGAACGTGTTCTGCGTGCGGGGGGGAACGGTGCGGACGCCGCCGGTGTCGATGGGACTGCTCCCGGGAGTGATGCGGCGGTTCGTGCTGGCGGCGGCGCGGGAGCTATACGGACTGCGGGCGCGCGAGGAGCGGCTGACGCTGCGAGACCTGCTGGAGGCGGAGGAGGTGTTCGTGACGAACGCGGTGGCGGGAGCGGTCCCGGTGCGGCGGATCGGGGGGCGGGCGACGCGGGGCGGCACCACGGCGGCGGGGGCGTTCCAGGCGGCGTACGAGGCGGCGGCAGAGGGGAATTGAGCGCTAAGCAGGTCACCCAAAGTCTGTCGAATGAAGCCGCTCGTCGTCGTCGCGGCTTCCCGCGTTTGACAGTTCGCGTGCGTAAGCACCCACCCTGTCAAGACGTTCCGGTTTGGGGTTTCCACTTCAAGCGCCCTTTCGGGCAAGGTCGGACCTCCGTGGCGGCATCCCGGAGCGCGGGATGAGGAACGCCGAGACCGGCAAACAGGCCCTGGGGCTGTTGACGCGGCGTGGCCAGCGTCGTGTGCGTACGGCCATCCTCGAGCCGCGTCGGGATCGTGCGATACCGGTCGAGCGACTCCAGGACACGCGACGGCAGGGTGTGGATCCCGGCGGCGTGCAGCCGGTGACGCGCCACCCGGTCGATCTGCAGCGCCATATCACGCACAGGAATACATGCGCCTCGATCCGCCGATCCACGCGATGGAAGAGCGGGCGCCTGTCGAGCGACGACTTCATCGTCCGGAAGGCGCGCTCGAGGTCAGCCAGCCCGCTCCTCGCAGCGCTTGACGACCTCCGCGGCGGGCCGCTTCTTCTCCGGCGTCTCCAGCACCAACTTCCCGTCGAACCGATTCTCCCCCTTCCGGTTCTTGACGTTCGCCTCCCACGCGACCCGCGCGTCCTTGTCCAGTAAGACGTCGGTATGGCGCAACAGCTTCCGGTCCCGGAGCGAGTCGTGGATCCGCAGAAGCGCCCCCTGGTCACCCGCCGGGCGCCCCCGCGCATTACAATTTCTTCATAATCGAAACGTTTCGAACATGACGGCCAGGACATTCAGAGTAATAAATATCCCATATCATTACGGATTTTGTTATTCCCCTGCCGTCTTTATCACTCGCGATATAATGAACCACTGATTTATTGTCTTTTATTCCAGACGCGCCAATAGCCTTTATGCCGTTCTCATCGCAATCGAGAAGCGTATAGGTCATCACTCTTTGATCGATTTGGGCGACACCTCTTTGGTACAGAGGCGCCCATTTACCCTGGATCTTTTCCTCAAACCGAGGTTCGACGCTCCACGTAGACCGACCACTTTTTTGGACATCCGCGATATACATGTGATAAATAACCTGCTGCAAGACGAATGCAGCAATTTCATCGTTTACGTCCGGCGTGTTAACCCGCACTAATCTCCCCTGCCTATCTTCAATAAACTCATAATCTGCAGATTTTATGGCTAATGCGTCCTTGATATTTTCGGTATTATAATCAAACGTCTTGCACAAGACCGATACGCCATCGCTTAATATTATTTTATCAATGCATACTTTTGCATATATTACTTCCTTTGACTCACTATTATTGACAGTACTTACATGTAATTCATATTTCTCAGCATTCGCCTTACTGCACAAGCACACATACATCATCACACATGACATAATTGCAATCTTCATATGTCACCTAACAATTTGATATCCTGGGGTATTAGATTCTGACACGCTTGTGATATTTCTTTCTGCCGCCAAGCACGCAGGAACAAATAAATCCACATCGTCCGACTTGGATGTTGCTGTCAACTTCACGCTCATATTAAGCGTCGTCGCCTTTCGCCCCACGTGAAATGTATACACATTGCTACTCGCTGTCATGTGTATCGGCATAGTTGTTTCCACATGATCAGGCACAATTAAGGCCAATTGCTTATTATTAACATTTAACATCTGCGAAAGCACTTTTTCTTCATTTTCAATTTGAATTTCCCCAATTAATGCAGCTGCGCAGCATGACTCGGGAAACTTTGCTTTTATTATTTTATATGACAACTCTATCATCCCTGCGTTGTCAGTACTCGCCGTCATCCTTTCAACCCTCATGTACGTTGGATTCGTATCAACCTTTACTTTAAATGCAGATTTTACCTTTCCATCGTATGCACCAGCTGGCGATGTGATTATATAAATATTATTTTGAATGTCAAGGTATGCTCCATTAGGATTGTTAAACACATCTCCGTAATGCGTTGTAGCCGACACCAGGTTTAATGCCATATTTACATTTCCAGATCCGACTGTCTCCTCCTTTTTATTTACAACATCCCTTGAATACAAAAATTTAAATATGAGCCCCTCACCGTACCCACGCGCGTCATCTAGTTTAATTAATATTGCGTATTTTCCTACATTAAAATTCTCTTTTAACTTTACAGTCACGTCATCCCCATCTTTTACGCTCGTAGAACTCACTATTGTAACTGATCCAGATTGCACTTCTACAGTAGCAACCTCGTTATGTGGCCTTACATGGGCTGTAAATTTAGCATACTTATATTCTTCCTGTGCATTTGCGCATATTTTTGGACTTATAGATGGATCCAGGTAGTTTTTTGGCTCCAACCATACTTTTTTGTATAATTCACTATTTGTTATTGGATCTACATTTCCGTCTGCAGCATACACACGTGCTCCCACACACATTACGACGCCAAATATTAACATGGCATTATATTTATTCATTGTCATTGCATCCCAACTTTGTTATATGCTCACAAACGTATATTCGCCCCATCCCGCTACTGCTATACGACTTATCCCACTTTAAGCGCTTCTCAACAAGTCTTGGATATGAAACACCGGCCATTTCGTAAAAATATTCACTTAAACCGAAATTATTTAAAACATATAACAAATGCCCTCCAACTAAATTAATGTTTTTATTAGCAACCATGTGCGCATTATAATATTTGGATACATTTGCAAGCAACTTCCTGTTTATAAATGCACTGCCATTATTGCTCTTTTGTATTAATGTGCATATGTATGCTATGCAGCGGAATGTTTCAGTGCAATCAGTGTCGTTTATATTTGCACTGCTACGCTTAACGTAGGGGTAAACACACAGTTGCAAATCATCTAGCGTGACTGCAGACGCAATAGTATTAAACGAATAATTTCTGTTTATCTCGATGCAGTACGTACGCGGACCCCGGACGAGGAACCGCTTCCACACGCCCCCCCAGAACTGGTGGATCCGGGCGCGGGCGTACTCGGGACGCTGGTGGAAGCGGGAAACGTCCTCGCCCAGCGAGGGGATGTCATAGGCGGACTTGTACGCGCCGGGCCGGATGGAGACCGTGTAGTCTCGCCAGCGGTTCGGGCCGCTGTGGCCGTCCTTGTTGAAGTCGTAGAGGGACAGGATGTACGTCCCCTCCGGCACGTCGATCGTGCAATACAGGTGGGGGCCGTCCTGCTCCATCGGGTAGGCCTCGCCGTGGTCGTCCCACTCCGCCTGCCGCCGGTTCCGGTCGCGCGTCGTCAGGCCCTTCACCACTCGGCTATCGAGGTAGACCGGCGGCAACTCGAGGGTCCGAGGGTTCGTCGTGTAAAGCCAATGGACCCAATATCTTATTAAATCGTCCGGGGTGCAGTTCCGGCCGATGAAGGCCCGGTAGGGGACGTGCCGCTCCCCCGCGCCCCAGATGTAGTCGTCCGGGGCACAGATCGCCGCCAGACAGGCCCAGTACCGGCCGTAGCGGCCGAGCCAGTCGCCCCGGGTGCGCCAGTCGTCGGGGAGGGGGACGACCTTCGGCGGGTCCGGGTCGCGCTTGCCGGCCTCGATCGCCTTTTCCACCTCGCGGACGATGGCCTTCAATTCGGGTTCCGTCGGTACGGGGGCGGGGGACGGGTGAAGGGGCGTGCCGCCGACGGGGGGAGCGAGGGGAATCGAGTCGAGGGAGTAATCGGAGTTACCTCCCGTCTTGGGGGAGACCGATCTCCCAACAGGGTCCCCCCCCCCTCCCACCTCGCGTGAGACCGCCGCCGTACCAGCCGATCCAGGGAGGGCCTCCGGGGACGGGGCAGATGGCGCTGACAAACTCCTCCTCGCGCCCGGTCGGGTCGGGGGGGTGGGCGGACATGTAGACGGGTGCGGCGGTGCGAGGGGCGAAGACGGTATACCCTTTTCGCCAGTGGCCGAGCCAGATGAGGCCTTGGTCGTCCTCGGCCAGGCAGGTGACGCGATCCTCCGGGAGGAGGACCGCCCCTCGGCGGGGATCGGGCGGCCGCCATCCTTTCGGGGGGCCGCCGAGGAGGCCGCGGACCTTCCCCTCCCAGTCGCGACCGCGGAGGAACCGCCACGAGGTCCCGCCGTTGCGGCTCCAAGCCAGGCCGGCCGTCGTGGCGGCCCAGACGGTGCCGTCGCGGCCGACGAGGAGGTCGTTGATCAGGTTCGAGGGCAGGCCGGTGCCGGCGGGCTCGAGGGGGACGGGGGAACAGCCATCGGGGCCGAAGCGGTCGGGGGCGGCAGCGACGCTCCACGTGTAATACTCGAGCGCCTTGTTGACGGGAACAGGTCGGGCGTAGGCGATGCCGTGGCACTGGGTGCCGACGTAGAGGGTGCCGTCGCGGGCGAAGGCGAGGGCGGCGGCGAGGTCGGACGGGAGACCGTCGGCGCGGGTGTAGTGGTCCCAGCGGTCGCGCGCGGCGCGGTAGCGGGTCAGGCCGGCGGAGGTGGCGATCCAGACGTCGCCGTCGGCGGGGTTGCAGGCGATATCGAAGACGCGCTCGCCGAGGGGGCCGTCGGGGACGTCGTAGTGGCGCCAAGCCTCGCCGTTCCAGACGGAGACGCCGCGGTTGAGGGTGCCGACCCAGAGGCGGCCGGCGGCGTCGAAGGCGAGG